>FTCU01000436.1_pt1 | contig 22192 bp, 10 predicted proteins | sample 1639521 | NCBI WGS metagenome assembly FTCU01 (sample SAMEA3914864, study PRJEB12502) | metagenome | biome: forest; material: soil | place: USA | collected 2012-03-12 | depth 0.3 m
CTCGTGCGGTGCATACAGCACATCGCGGCACACCCCTGGCCCTCGCGCGACGCGGTGCACCGCTCGGGACTGTACGCGTGCATGGCGATGCTGCTCAACAAGTTCGCGCGGGACGCTCACCTGCGCGCCGCGACGCCGTACGCGTATGGCGCGCTCGCGCGCTGGGTTGTCGTGGAGACGCGAAGTGAGGAGGAGCCCACGGCGGCGGGGTGGCTGCGGCATTGGATCTTGAGGGGGTTGTTGGAGGGAACGGGGGTGCATCCGGATGTTGTTGTGGGGGGTGGGCCGACGCCGGTGAGGATGGAGTTGGAGAATGTTGTTGCTAGGGGGGTGAGGGATTTGAGGTGTCTTGGGGAGTTGTTGAGGTGTGGGGCGGAGGTGTTGGATGAGTGGCAGGAGGGGGTTGAGGGGCTACGCTGGGAGGGGGTGGATGCGTCGATGGTGGAGTTGTGTTTTAGTGTTTTGATTATGGGTGTAGGGCCATGGGGGAATATGGCTACATCGAGGTGGGGGGAGTTTGTTGATGACAGGAAGGGAGGGAGTTATTGGATCTGGAGTTGTTTGTCGGGGATGAAGCATAGATTGAGGCGAGAAGAGGTTAAGGTGCTAGAAAGTTGGGACGGGTTTTGGTAGTGTGAGTTTTGCGAATCACAGGATTTGTCTCGGCTTCGTGTCTCCTGTTGTGATGCTTTCTTCTCACTGTGTGCCACCCGCCCTATGTTGACTTTACACTTTCTGGCCCCATCTCGTCAACAATCCGACCCTCCACTCCTTGAACGTTCGTTCGGTCGGCGGTAGTAGCACATTGCTCCTGTCTAGAGACTGGATAACCTCGCGTAGCACATTTGCTGGCAGGTTTATCTCTTGGGAATCGCAGGTGATTGCTTCCAACATCTTGTCCGCCTCCTCGCGCGGTATTGGCCGATAGAGGAGCTTGATCGCTGGTGTGCTTTGCGGAACACCGCTTGATGAGTACACGATGCTACTGTTGAGAACCCACATGTGGATCGCATCTCGCCCGCTCTCCTTGAGTCCGTTTTCGTCGATTGTTTCCGGTATTGGGGTTACCAACGATTTGGACGAGCCGGACCGAGCCACGATGGAAATGAGGGTGGCTGTCAGACACTCTGGAATACCCGGAGTGGCGCCTGAGGAGGAACTGCACAAGATCTGCCACTTGAGCAGAGTGATGGCAGACGTGCGAAAGTTGAAGAAACCCAGCTGGGCATGACAGGAAGAGCAAAAGACATTCAAGCTGCGTGTCTGCTTGGTTGGGGAATCAGACAGTGGCAGACTGTGTCTTTCTGTTGATCCTTGCTCAAAAGAAGACGCCGAAAACTAGAGGAGACGGCGGTCAGCGACTGACTGACCGAGTGGTGCACGATGGAATGTCCATCCACTCATCCCCGAGCATTCACGACTTGGGAATGGCCAGGCGAAGGGCGGAGGGCCGGCTGTTCTACCAGAGAGAAATGACCCGTCCCGTATGGAGGTTCATAGCCAACCGGCAGCCTGGGTGAGCAGGAAAGTGTGCCGGTGTGTCGATCTGGGGCATTTGTATCGGTATCCACGCCATTGAAGCGTGCACAGACGCCGGCTTGGCTACCTTCTTGATGCCCCGAAAGTGGAACTAGGGAAGAGAAAAGAAAGCGTCCAGCCGAAAGGCCCAGGCGAGTCCGCCAGACTTACCGTCAGGCTCTGGCAGTCCGGCTCGGCAAAAAGCAGGGTTATGAGATCCACGAAGCCGATGCCCTGTTGTGCGGATATGGTTGAGGAGGCGCCATAGCCTCTCGCGGCAAGGCTCTTTTCGTCAGCCTTCCCGCTTTCTGCCTCGTGGCCGTGATGGTGGTCGGGCTTGTGGCAGTGCCAAAACTCCATCATCTCGGCCCAGTTCTCGCTGGGGAGATCCTTCCAGGCTTTCACCGTGCCCGGGGAAACAACGTCGGTGCTGCACTGCCTGCAGCGAACCTCGGAGCTGGGATCAAGATCTGTTGCCGACCATGGCACTTGGTCATCCGAGTGAGACGGCGAGAGAGACGAAGCATCAAGTGGGAGGCGCCACGACAGCGTTGTACTGCCGCTCTGTTTGCCGTTGATCGGAAGCAATGTGCTGCCCAGCGCGGCTTTGGCTGGGAGGGTCAGACGATGGCTGCTGCCGCGATGCTTGAGCTCAACAGTCCTGCCGTCTGCTGAGATGGAGACCTGAGTCGAGGCATCGCTTGGAGAAGAGAGTGATGCAGCCAGCGAAATCTGGCGGATGTTGGCCAGCAGCTCGGCATAGAGCGCGCAGTTGCCCACTTCTGCCATGTTTGCTAATTTTGGTGTTGTCCAAAAATTATGAACGATCCATGGGAAGTAAGTCACTTGAGATCTTCCAAATTGTCAAACTTCCGTTCCAAGTTCGCGTCAATTTTGTCGAGTGCCGCGAGTCCGCGTTGGACTTCGTTTTGATCGGAGCAGGAGAGATGAACTGAGGCAGGTGTGCTTGTGCTGCTCGAACTGCTTGTGCTGCCTGGTGCTGGATGAGGATGAGGTCCGTTCTGCTTATGTAAGGGATGCAGTCTGGACGCACCCACCCGCTTGCCAAGCGTTTTAGCGTGGCAGGCTGCTGCGCCGCCAAAATTTCAACACACGACAGCGGCAAGTGGCCCATCGCGCACGCCCCTTCAGCTGCAGCTTCAGCTCCAGGTTCAACCTCGACATCCACCACAACGCCAACCCCCTCCATCACCTCCGTCTCTCCATCACCATCAGCGACAGGACCAGCACGAACACACCCGAATCTGCGACATCGACTGCCCCAACGCATCCGTCCATCGCGAATCGCATCGGCCAACCCTTCGTCAGCGCAAACAATACTTCTTCTTCCGAATGGGATGAGCGCAGCGCCGAGCGGGCACCAGCATCATGTCGGACGCCGATTTTGAGCAGATCCGGAAGCTCCAGGCCGAGCGCAATGCCACCTCCGCTGCAAAGAAGGGCTCGAGGACCTTCGACCCCGCCAACCAGCGAGCTGACGCCTCCACCAAGGCCAAGCTGAGCGAAGCCTGGGACACGGAGCTCTACGATCGCGAGAATGGCGGCGACAAGTTTGCTGGCTACCACCTCTCTCTTCCCGGCGCAGATGGCGATGAGGATGAGGAGATGGCCGATGCCGACAGCTCGCGCCGCCTCGTCGGCCAGTATACTGCCACCCGCGCCCAGATTGACGAGTTTGCCCGCGGCAATGGCGTTGAAGAGGACGACCCGCTCGCTGGCCGCGGCGAGCGCAGCAATCGCATCACCGACCGCGAGACGGACTACCAGAAACGCCGCTTTGACCGCGTCCTGACCCCAACACGCGCCGACCCCTTTGCTGCCAACAAGCAGCCTGGCGCAGCCGAGGAAGGCGAGACATACCGCGCCATCATGGAGCGCCGCGACCTCGAGCGGGAGGAGGAACGTGTCCAGCGTGCCATCGAACAAAAGATAAAGGATGGGCCGGTCGAGGAGCACAAGCCGACCCTGAAAGACGATGCCGATAAGGAGAACGAGGATGCCGCATCAGCCGAAGCTGGCCGCAAGCGCAGGAAGAGGTGGGATGTTGCCTCCACCGAGACAGCCGAGGCTGCCTCAGCACCGGAGGAGCCCAAGAAGAGATCGCGGTGGGATCAGGCGCCCTCGGTCCCAGCCATCGGGGGTGCGCCGGGCGCCGAGCCGAAGAAGCGGTCCAGGTGGGATCAGGCTCCGTCCGCCACCCCCGTCGGCAACATCGGCCTCGCCACCCCGATGCACCAGTCCCAGCTGCCCGCGATGCCCACGGCTTTTGGCACAGATACGTCCGGCCGATACATGCCCCTCAGTGACGAGGAGCTCGACCTGATGCTTCCAGGCCCAGAGGAGGGTTACAAGATCCTGGAGCCCCCGCCGGGCTACGCTCCAGTACGGGCTCCCGCCCACAAGCTGATGACGGCGCCCACACCAGCCACGGGGTTCATGATGCAGGATCCCAGCAGCGGGCGTATCGCCGGCCAGCAGGTGCCCAAGGAGATCCCCGGCGTTGGCGACTTGCAGTTTTTCAAGGCCGAAGATATGGCCTACTTTGGGAAGCTGACAGACGGTTCCAACGAGGACGATCTTAGCGTCGATGAGCTCAAGGAGAGGAAGATCATGCGTCTATTGTTGAAGGTCAAGAATGGCACTCCTCCGATGAGGAAGACTGCGCTCAGACAACTCACAGATAACGCACGCAACTTCGGCGCCGGGCCCCTGTTCAACCAGATCCTCCCGCTCCTCATGGAGAAGACGCTCGAGGACCAGGAGCGCCATCTGCTCGTCAAGGTCATCGACCGCATCCTCTACAAGCTAGACGACATGGTCCGGCCCTACGTCCACAAGATCCTTGTCGTCATCGAGCCGCTGCTCATCGACCAGGACTACTATGCACGGGTTGAGGGTCGTGAAATCATCTCCAACCTTGCCAAAGCCGCGGGCCTTGCCACCATGATCAGCGTCATGCGGCCCGACATCGACCACGTGGACGAGTACGTGAGAAACACCACCGCCCGAGCATTCGCCGTCGTTGCCTCTGCTCTGGGCATCCCCGCCCTTCTTCCCTTCCTCCGGGCTGTCTGCCGCAGCAAGAAGTCGTGGCAGGCCCGCCACACCGGTGTCAAGATTGTACAGCAGATTCCCATCCTGATGGGCTGCGCAATCCTGCCCCATCTCAAGCAGCTCGTCGACTGCATTGGGCCCAACCTGAACGACGAGCAGACCAAGGTGCGGACCGTGACCAGTTTGGCCATTGCTGCGCTGGCCGAGGCATCGAACCCATACGGCATCGAGAGCTTCGACGACATCCTCAACCCGCTGTGGACCGGTGCGCGCAAGCAACGAGGCAAGGGCCTGGCGGGCTTCCTCAAGGCTGTTGGCTACATCATCCCCTTGATGGACGAGGACTATGCAAACTACTACACAAGCCAGATCATGGAGATCCTGCTCCGCGAGTTTGCCTCGCCCGACGAAGAGATGAAGAAGGTTGTCCTGAAGGTCATCTCGCAGTGCGCGGCTACCGATGGCGTCACTGCTGGATACCTGAAGGAGCACGTCCTGGACGAGTTCTTCAAGAGCTTCTGGGTCCGCCGCATGGCACTCGACAAGCGAAACTACAGGCAAGTGGTCGAGACCACGGTCGACATTGGCCAGAAGGTCGGTGTTAGCGAGATCCTCGAGAGGATCGTGACCAACCTAAAGGACGAGAGCGAAGCGTACCGGAAGATGACGGTCGAGACGGTCGAGAAGATTGTGGCTTCCCTCGGTGCCGCCGACATTGGCGAGCGGCTAGAGGAGCGCCTGATCGACGGTATCCTGCATGCGTTCCAGGAGCAGAGCGTTGAAGACATTGTCATGCTTAACGGCTTTGGCTCGGTTGTCAACGCGCTCGGCACCCGCTGCAAGCCATACCTCCCCCAAATCGTCAGCACAATCCTGTGGCGTCTCAACAACAAGTCGGCCACGGTCCGCCAGCAGGCAGCCGACCTTGTCTCGCGCATTGCCATGGTCATGAAGCAGTGCGGCGAGGACGCCCTCATGGGCAAGCTGGGCATCGTCCTCTACGAATACCTCGGCGAAGAATACCCGGAAGTGCTCGGCTCCATCCTGGGCGCTCTCCGCTCCATCGTCACCGTCGTCGGCATCAGCCAGATGCAGCCGCCCATCAAGGACCTCCTCCCCCGCCTCACCCCCATCCTCCGCAACCGGCACGAAAAAGTCCAGGAAAACACCATCGACCTCGTCGGGCGCATCGCCGACCGCGGCCCGGAGAGCGTCAACGCGCGCGAGTGGATGCGCATCTGCTTCGAGCTCCTCGACATGCTCAAGGCGCACAAGAAGGGCATCCGCCGCGCGGCCAACAACACCTTCGGCTTCATCGCCAAGGCCATCGGCCCGCAGGACGTGCTCGCCACGCTGCTCAACAACCTGCGCGTGCAGGAGCGCCAGTCGCGCGTCAACACGGCCGTGGCCATCGGCATCGTCGCCGAGACGTGCGCGCCCTTCACCGTCCTGCCCGCGCTCATGAACGAGTACCGCGTGCCCGAGCTCAACGTGCAGAACGGCGTGCTCAAGTCCCTCTCCTTCCTCTTCGAGTACATCGGCGAGATGGCCAAGGACTACGTCTACGCCGTGACACCCCTCCTCGAGGACGCCCTCATCGACCGCGACCAGGTCCACCGGCAGACCGCCGCCAGCGTGGTCAAGCACATCGCCCTCGGCGTCGTCGGCCTCGGCTGCGAGGACGCCATGGTCCACCTGCTCAACCTGCTGTACCCCAACCTGTTCGAGACGAGCCCCCACGTCATCGACCGCATCGTCGAGGCCATCGAGGCCGTCCGCATGGCCGTCGGGCCGGGGCTGGTGCTCAACTATGTCTGGGCGGGGCTGTTCCACCCGGCGAGGAAGGTCCGCACGCCGTACTGGCGGCTGTATAATGATGCGTATGTGTGGGGTGCGGATGCGATGGTGCCGTATTATCCCAACTTGGTGGAGGAGGGGATTGATCGGGGGGAGCTGGCGATTGTGCTTTGAGTGGGGTTTTGATTCAGACGGAAGGTGGCTCGGGGTTGTATGATTCTAGTTTGGTGTGTGGGACTCGAAAAGCGAGTGGGTGTTTTGGGTTGGTGGTGGGGATGGGGTAATATAGTAGGCAGGCTGGCAATGTCAGATGGGGTTGTTTCGTTTGGGATATGTTGCTGTATCTGTTGCGATGTTGCGTAGGGGGTTGCTGTGTGACTGGTGAGTGTGTCTGGTGTGCTTGGTAGCATTCTTATTGTCAGCGGTGTCGTCTTGGCTGCATAATCGAGGAGTTTCTCGTTCTTTTCAGCGAATTGCAGTTGTTTTGCGTTCTGCGTGGCCGTTGGAAGATGTGGAATGGGCGGCCAGGTCTTCACTCTTCTTTCTGGCTCGTTTCGGTGACATTGAGAATGAGCCGCAGTGTGGTGTCGTGGGTTGGGGGCTTGCTGTTTTGACTCCCTCTTCCCGTGCCTCCTTTTCCTTCATAGGCCGTGTCTTTTCTCAGATGGCTGTTGTGAACCATTCGTAGCGACTGGCTCGGGAGACACAAATACACCCAGCACAGTCATCGTCGGAGACTTACTGGTGCCACATCCCTATGTCACGCTGAGTATCATCTCTCACATGGCATTACAGCGCTTGGAATACGCTTTTTTTGCTCTGGAATCGCCAGTCTCGTCACTGCGATGGCGTGAGGTCAGGGGTCGCTGACTCGGCCACAACGACACCCACCACAAGAGAACCTTAGACCCTTCAAGAAAAATGCCATGTGTATAAGTTGTGAGGACAAAGACATTCCTGGAGATAAAACTCAGATCCCCGTCTGCATTGTGTATCACGGTTTACCTCGAGATCTCCGAGAGACCGTCAAGACTGACCCAAGCCGAGTCTACAAGCCTCGCAGCGCGGCCCCTGAGTGCTGAACCCGTAGTAGAACCATGCCCTGCAAACAGCACAGAGCACACTACATAGTACAGCAGCACAATATACCATGCTGCGTCAACCAGCCAAGCAACGCCCCGACCTCAAGCTCGATAACTAAAGGCTTGCTTGTCGGGAGGCAGGTTCCAGGCCCAGACCACGATGCCAACAAACGCGGACGTTTTGACCAAACCCACTAAGCTTTTACCGTGACTTCACACGCGTAAAGATAAGTATGTCAATGGGAAGTAGGCTGGTCTGCGGGACCCCAACTCAAGCAAACCCCTTTTCGGACAAACCACCAGGATACTGACTTCGAACCGAACCAGCCCCATTCCGAAGCCTACAAACAAGCCCAGAGCCTGAAGAAGAACGGTACGGCAGGCCACCACAGGGTAACCACCCACCATTGAGCCGGCATGTCGCCGCCGTCCCGGATCACAGGGTAAACAGCAGCGCGGGCCGTGCTGGCTGTATCGCGCTCTCCCTTGGTCGCTGCCGATCATCAGCTCTTGGGGTCAGGTCGCAGTTGCAACCTCCCGGCTGTCCCACAGACACGGAGCCCCTTTTTGACACCGGGGTCTGGAAGCGAACAGCAACACTGCCACACGTTCACACTGTCACTTCCGTTACATGTACAATACGGACCCTACCAGCCACGTGTAAGACGTGGCTCTCAGATCCCCCGATTTCGGATAATACCAGCATGTGGCTTATATTCGCAGGGACCTCATCTCGCGTTGACCCGCTCTCTCGAAGGCGAAAAAGGGGCGAGTATCTGTCCGTCGGTATCGGGCTCCATCTTGATGCTCCCATGAGCCTGTCCCATCCCTGACGCATTGCTCTCCAGCCGCATACTTTATACACACTCCCTTACTGCCCAACCCTGCCCCCTTGAACCGCAACGGTCAACCCACATGGTCATCGTAGCCATGCACGTCCCTAGGCACATGGAAAAGTCCACAGTCTGTACTACGGCACCTCGACCACCGGTAGCTACGCCGGCAGATTAAAACCCTCCGAGCGAAACTCCCCTTGGAGAGATGCCTGCGCGGAATGAATCCGAACCAACCCCCACACCACCACCCACACACACGGCACACCACACAGACACAGTCCACAGTCACAAGCACACCCGGTCCACCCAAGAAACGGCGCTGTATGGTAGCGAAAGCGTACGCCCTTGTCTGCTGTGTACATAGAGTACAGGGCCTATGAAATCCACCGAATGAGAGGCACAGAGAGGCGGCTGAAATGGGAGAGGTACATATCACGAACATTCAGGTTACACCATCAATGTTCAAGACGCTGCGAACGCAGACCGAAGCGCCATGCCATGGTTGTATAGCTAGGGGGCTCTACAGGGCAACCGGTATGTACAGAATAACGAGGAATGGACGTAAGTTCAGTACGAAATACAAGGATACTGTGGATCAGAAGATACAACTAGTGTGCTACAACGACCTCTCAGGTACTCAGTCAGAATAGCAAGACTCATTGACCATGAAATGATACGAAATAGGGGACCACACCAAAGCCCAGGGTCCTTGACAAGGCCGTGGTTCGCCCCCAAGGGAGTTCCTGACATCGAACCGCAGCCGGCCGGAGACCGGGGCCGGGATGGGGCCGGAGCAAGACGGGACGTCATGAACAACACCCGACAGGTCCCTAAAACTGAAATAAAATAAAATAAAAAAAAGTACTCACTCAGTCCACTTAGCCCACCCGCTTTCCCAACCCCAATCTCAAAGTTCGCCATCATCTTCCATCAACACACACCCCAAAATCCCACCACCAAACCCCCATCCCGCCCTCTCCATCCCTGCCTCCCGCAACCCCAGCGAGACCCCATCAAATGATCTCATGGCTTGTTTCAGATTCTGCATCCATGGGTGCTGCGCCTCACCAAGGGACCCAGCGGCCAAGGGGGACAAAAGGCTAGCGCTGCAACGGTTCCATCGGATGCGACTTTGACATCTCCTTTTCCCGTCGGGGACGCCGCGCGACGCGGGGTGTGTGCCTGTCGGGCGGGTATGATCACCAAACCCAAAGAAAATACCGAGGGAGCAGAAAAATAAGGGTTCATCTGATATTTTTGCCCACATGGAAGGGAATGCGGGTAATGTCCATTTTTGGTTGAGCACGGAATTCAGCTTCGATACGACTTTGCTGCCGGTGTTTCTTCGGTGCTTCTCTCTCTCTCTCCATCTGTTAGTCTCAATACCGCAGAACCAAATAACTGAACATGAGGCGAAACACGCTCAGTCTGTCACTGACGAAGCAGAAACAGAGTGTTGCGCAAGCAGTGTGGGGACAAAACGGCTGCAAAATCCACACCAATAACATCAAACCCACCGAGTTTATCTGCCCCTGGCTGCCGCCGCGCGGTGTGTGTGAACCCGGTCCAATCCAACATGGCAAAAAGAACAATGCCATTGTTCCCAACTGCCATCCATCCCATCCCATCCCATCCCACATCCGCCTCCACCCGTCCCGTCTCACGACAGTACATAGCCAGAGCACTGTACTCTGCACACAGTACCTCGCCACCATCCAGATAGATTAGGATTACTGTAATGGTACTCGAGTACCTCTGCCTCTGTCGCACCAACCGGCCCATCCCCGGTTGGCCGTCCCAGCCTTGGCGCGAGGACACGCCAAAAAAAAAACGCCCCATGACGTCAGCGGCCACCAGCGCTAGCGGTAGTGTATCTCGACGACACGCCGGACTCGCGACTGACCAAGGACCACCCCTCGGACTTGGACGTGCGCAAGGAGAGTTCATGACGTACCGCGGCTTTTTTATCTCTCTCCACACGCGTGCGTCGCCTTGGCTGCGCTGCCGAGGGATTGGTGATGTCCTACCGGTTGGGTGCGCAAGCAGCTGAAGAGGAGCCGACGGCGGTGTTCAGCTCGTCATGGTTTCGCTTTTGGTTGGCGCGGGAGGGCGCCGTGCCGGGGTTTTTGGTGGAGGTCGCCGAACAGCAGGCATCTTTGGGCTGCATTGGCGAGGTATGGGATTCCTGGACGGCTGGTTGGGGGGTGTGATGGCAATTGGCAATTGGATGGCGGTGCGAGATGGGGAAATCTTGCAAACAACCTTGACCCCATCTCACATCCACGGCTTGTCTCGGCAGGTGTGCATGTGCAAGATGACAGCGGGCACGGGTGGTTCAGCAGCCGCTTGGTCGCCCGCCTGCTTGACTCGCCGTGTGCCACTTGGGCTGAAAGGCATCTCGTGAGGTTGTCTCTTGCCCTGAGGGTCTCGTCAGCAGCCCAATCAAGGGTGTTCATCATCTCCAATGTTTCCCGCCGCCCTCTCCGCAAACGCCCCCCTCGTTGCGGGCAGAGAGCGGGCAAAGGACCCTGACGATCACGGCTGGCATCTGACCGATTCCGCCTCCCTCATTGATTGGCCTGCAGGAGCCGCGGAGTTGCTGCCTACCATCCCATGTAGCACGACACGCCTCACATCCTCTCAGCCGTGGGCGTTGAGTCGGGCGGCACCCCGTCCCGGCGCCTGCCGACGTCATTGGGCGGGACCCCTTCCAAGCTGTAACCAATCTCACCACCAAGCAGAGGGTGCGTCGTGACGTCCTAAGGCAACCTCAAACCTGGCACGCCGGCATGACGCCTGGAGGCTATCCGGAGTTATCTCGACCCGGCCACCTTGTTCCCGCGCTTCAGGCCGCCTCGCTCGGTGCCACTTTCATGTCTCTATCGGAACTTGCCCGGTCAGGAGGCTGACGCCTTGCTCGCCTCCTGGGTCGTCAACGTCAAGGCACTGAACCGAACCCGGGGCGGCTGGGCGTCGTGCGTAGTTGCGATAATGGTTCCCAGTTGGCATCCCGGAGGTGTCTTGGCCTGGGCGTGTTCCCAGCATCCAGTTGCGCTGCGTCATTCGGCTCAGTGGCTACCCCCTTTTTTTGTGCGCCTCACGTCTCCTTAGCTCAAGCCGGTTTTCGGGGTGTGGTTTGTCTTGAAGGGATGTCACCTCAACTGGCGTGACGACAAGCCAATATTGAAGGATTGTGTGATATCCGCAATACTCACCAAGTCACCTTTCAGACATAGATGACGGAGGTCGAGACGGGCTCGACGCCGCAGGAACAGCAAGTGCGAGATCTCCACCTCACCTCGCTCACCACGGCAGGTCCCTTCCTCTGCGACGTTCCCCGGCTTTTCTGAACCTCTGGGAGCCGCAATTAAGTGGCCGATCGGCGGCTCTAGGAATCCTTTCGTTCCAGCTTGCCGGCCGGGCCAGTGCTTGTTCATAGTAGCCCGGAGGAGTAATGATCTGGCTCTGCAGCAGCAACTTAGCTTCGATCTGGACGCAATGATTTGCACGGGTAAGGACCTTGGCGAGTGCCTGGTGCAGACACAACACACACCTCTCTCGCAAGCCGTCCGAGGCTGGTTGCTCCACAACCTCTTCCCCAAAGCTTGTTTGGGCCGCAGCGTGGAGTTGGTTCCAACATCGTCACCTACTCTAGTCCCTGCGGGCCTTAGCTTCCATCCATGACGGCTCTTTGCCTCCAAGAACGGGCTCGGGTTGGTCTCCCGGTACACCAAAAGGGGGCCAACCAACCAAACCCCAACGGCTCGGCTGCGGTTAACGTGAGAGAGAAAGGCTGCTAACAAGGATGGACCGAAGATCCCCTTCCCCTTCCGGCCCCCTCGCCATGCCCAACGCAGCCCACCTTCCGAGCAACCCAACCCGCCCGAGTCCCCTTTCGGAGCGTGACTGATGAGCCGAGGCGAGCAAGTTGTCGGGATGTGGCGTCTTTGCCTGCCCGCCGACGGTTGCCCACCCGGGCAAGCGCATCCTTCGGCAGGGTAGAGTCGCACTGCTAGGCTGAACTGCCGCGGGGAGAGAGGGAGAGGGCGGAGCACCCTTGCTTGTTTCTCTTCTCCTCTTCTCCATGATGATACCGCTGCTGGGTTCGGACGGGGCTGGTGCCACTCTGACTGGTAGGGACTTGGTGGAGGAGGGGAGGCAGTCGGGTTGCCGATCGACGCATGATGGGGGAGCTGGCCAACCAAAACGTCGGTCCGGCGGGGAGCCGGTCGTCTGGATGCAACCCCTTTTCACTCTCCCTTGGTTGCCATCGGGCCTCTCTGTGTGCAGTCAGTTGCCGTTGCAGTCGCAGTCGGCACGGGGTTGGTGGCTGCACGCTTCTGGAATTTTGCACTGCCTGCTCGTCTGGTTCGTCGATATTGCGTGCGGGAAGGCAATTGTCTTGAAACAGTGTGTAGATGAGGTGTGGCGAGGATGAGAAAGTTGGACTATGATGGATGTCATCGATGGCACTGAAGTGTGGAGGAGGGGAAGGGAGTGAAGCCAGCGTGTCACCTGTGGATTCCGTCCCACGGCAGTGAAGATGGGGCGAGAGCGGATAGGCAGAAACCCTGGGCCCGCGGGGTCTCCAATTGTGTGTGATATGGGCAGGAAGGAGCAGCAAAGACGTAAATTCTGGAGTTTCAAGGCTTCCAAGAGAATGGAAAGCGCCACACTGCCAGAAAACACGCTTCAAAGGACCGCAAGAAGAGAAGAAAAGAGAGATAAACTTTGTGTGCAGAGTACATGATTAGGTTGCCTAGCTGTAAGTATGTAGTAGCTAAGAAGTATATCTAGATGTGTTGCTGTGTGTGGCATTCCGTGTACGATCCCCAACTCCTCGTCGTCATCTCCAAAATAAATCCTTCCCTTCAGATTGATCGACCCGATCGTCCGAGGTCAACAGTTCGTGTGCGTTGTTGCGATTCCTTGCCCTGCCGTGGAATAATCCCCCGCCCGTCCTTATCCCCAGACCCTTTTCCTGATGAGAAAAGGAAAAATATTGTGACATGCAGCGAGAGTACAGAAATATCAGGAGCGCCGTGTCGACCCAAGCAAAAAGAAAATCTTTGTTGTCCTCGGACGGACAACAGACCCGTTAAATCACCCCTAAACGCCCATCCATGAGGGTATCCGTCCAAGGCATCTATCTCCCTACCCGGCCGCCTGTTGAGGAGATGCCCCACGCCCGATCGTGTAAAAAACCAAAAAAAAAACCAGGATGATTACAAGGCGGTATATCGATGATGTAAACGAGAGAAAGTGGTTGGTTGTGGTGTGGCTTCTTGCAGCGACTGCGTCGGAATTAAGGGGTTGTAGTATGGTAAGAGTCTATCGAGAGTGTCGTGAAACGGTGGGAAGGGTTGACGGTGCTGCAAGGCCGGTTTGGTGTCGAGGATACGTCGGTCTTCTCTATGGAGACTCGTGTGTGTCGGATCCGGTGTCTGACGGGGACTCGCCGCCGCGCTTATGGACCTTCTTGTGCCGACGAAGGTTGGAAACAACCGAGAACCGGCGGCCGCAGCCGTCCACTTCGCATCCGAACGCTGTGAAGAACCGTGTCAGTATCGCAGTTGAGCTGGCGGCAAACGGGGTGGCGGTTGCTTACGTTTCTCGCCCGTGTGGCTGTACATGTGCGTCTGCAGCGAGCTGGGCCTCGTGAACCGCTTGTCGCAGACCTTGCACTTGTGCTTCTTCTGCGCGCTCGACGACACCCTGGAGCTGAAGGACCCCATCATGGATTGAGGCGCCGGGGGTGCTTGGTTGGACATGAGCCCTTGAGGCCTCGGGAGTGTGCGACCCGGCAGGGATTCGAGGTCCGAGCCGGTGGCAGAGTAGTCGCTGATCGACCCGTCGACGGAGCCACCGTAGTAGCCACTGAACCCGGTCGAGGACATGCTCGACGTTGACGAGTGCGTCGACGGGAAGCCATAAGACTCGGCCGAGCCCCGCGTCCTGTTGCGCACGTCGTAGATGTTGCGCGGCGTGTCCTGGCTCATGGAGAGCATCCCGTGGCTCGCCTCGAGCGCATCTTGGAAACTCCTCCGGTCATCCGGCTGCAGAGCTCTGTGATGATAGTCAGACAATGAGAACCCCGACGCGGCCGCCGCGGCCCCGCCATCGGCAGGGCCCCGGTGGTGGTCCGCGAAGCTGGATGCGACTGACTGCTGAGAGTACCTCCTTGAGCCGTCTTCGTGGCCCAGGGCGAACGTCCCCCTCATCTGCGCCGGCGCGTAGCCGAGCTGGTCGTACGCCGACGCCGACGCCGTCGCGTACGAGGCGCTGACGGGAGAGGCGGTGCTGGTGTACGCCGAGGCGTCGTAAGCCGTCGACGTCGCCGGCTGCTGCAGGCGGTTGAGGCTGAAGGGATCCGGGGGCAGGGAGAGCAGGTCGTGCGGCCGGTAGACGCTTGACATGGGCGCGCTGGCGGCGGCCGCAGATGTGACGGGGAGAGGGCCGTACGGCGCCATCGAGGAGGTGCTGCTGGCGGTCGTGGCGGCGTGCTGCGTGTGTTGGTGTTGAGAATGCGGCGAGTGCTGCGAGTTTGGCGGGTGTCTTGGGAGCGCGCTGAGGTTCAGGTGAGGCAGGCCCACGCCGGCGTCCTGGCTGCTGGCGTAGAGGCTGTGCTGCTGGCTCCCGGCCTGGGCGCCCGGTCCCGTCGGGGACGACGAGGCCCACGGGTCGGAGAAGTGAGGTTGGCTGGAGTATGAAGGCATGTGGTGGAAGCTGAGGGGCCCGAAACGACGCCGACTGTGGTCATCTATGGTCATCGTCATGGCGAGGCGAGGTTTCCCGAACAAGCGCGAGGTCGATATGCTGTTTGTCTCTCTTGTGGCCCGACGTGGAAGTGAGATCACCAGGAGTAGCGATGCTGATCAAGTGTGGCAGTCGGGAGTCGAGAAGGGACGGATCAGCGGCCTTATGTGTCTTTGAGGGTGCGACAGAATTGAGACGGGATGGATGGCAGGCATGGAGCAGTCAGGTTGGAGAGAGGAGAGTGTGCGCTAGGGCCCAATCGGTGGATGAACCAAGCAGGTGTGTCGTCTTAACCTTATTGCCGTCTTTGGCCAGCGGGACCGGTGGGGATGTGGTTTCAAGCAAGCTCTGACAACTGCCCCGGCAGAGGATCGACGGTTGAAATATCCCTTCCCGAGGGGTGCGCTGGGTGTGTGCTGCCAGGGCGGACCCGCCAATTGCGAGACGGGTGGGCACCGTCTGAACGGCGGCGCGGAGCAGGGCTTGCAAGGCCGGGGTGGGGAGAGGAGGAGAGGAGGGGTGTGGGACGGGGTGGACGCAGTGAGAGAGAGGGGCACGCCTCTCAGGATCAGCAAGCCTCGATGGGATGTGGGACTCGCTCGAGATCCAGTGATGCTGGACTGCCGGGAACTCCAGCCCAGTTACCCAGGGAGCCAGGGCGTGGGGTCCGGCCGGTACCTGGGCGAGGCGTTGCTTGCTGAGATCAAACAAGACTCTGACTAGCCCAACCGGGGGTCCTCAGGCCTTGGGACGCAGGTCGAAACGGGGTCTGTCCAGGACGATCCGGGGGAATTGACGGTCAAATTTGGCGCGTGTAAGTTGCGAGATGCGTCAGTGGCAGCTGTGGCTGGCGCGGGAGCTGCACGATACATGCCCGAGCAGTCAGTCCCGGACGACGTGTTTCGAGTCTTTCTGGACAGCACACGTCGAGGATAGTTACATATGAGGTTGTGCTGTTCGGGCGAGGCAGAGAAGTCGGGACGAAAAAAAATAAAAAACGACAGAGGGCCAACCACAACGCTTTAACGAGGTGTGCTTTCCGGCTCCCGGAAGGGCAACAATGAAGTCACCGGTCAGTGAGTTCCATGCTGGGTACCTCCGTACCAGCCAGACAGGTGTGTGTGGACGCCCGCCCTGGGCTGCTGCACAATCCAAGCCCACCGAGCGTTGAGAGTCAGACCCTGGCAAGGCGAAAGATGGGGGCGTCCCGCCACGACCAGGGAGGAGGATGAAGGGGGAGGGGGTGGGGTGCAGGGCCTCCCTGCCAGAGGGCGGGGCCGCGAGATATTACACAGCACACGGGAGCAAGGGATTTGGCCCGAGCTACAAGCACCCAGGATGTCGACAGTCTGCTATGGAAAGTATTCCAGCGGTATGTCTTCCGGTATTCGCGGTGTAGTCGCACAGAGCACTGTGAAACACCGGGACCGTATGATACAAGGCGGCTACCGGGTTGACGGAGAGCACCTAACAACAAACAGACGTATGTGAATCGGCGTCGACCGAGGTTGAGCGCAAACTGGCAACCTGTGCCCAGTCGAGCCAGTCCATACTGCTACCGCCTTTACGAGCCGATGGCAGGTGGCAGGTACCAAGTGGCGACCTGACGACCCAAGCCTGTGCTGTGCTGTGCTGAGCTGTGCTGTGTTTGCGTCACGCGGGCTGGGCAGGCAATGGCAACAGCCAGGTCCCCACTGATGACATTGAGCCCGCACGTCCATCTCTTACAAGCACATCGAAGCCCTTCCTCCGGGAAGAGAGGTATCCGTCCATACTGGGCGGAGAGAATAAGGTCCCCGATGATGCAAGCTGCTGACATGGAGTCAAGAGTCAAGCCCGGCGCATCATGCAGGGTCTCCGCAGCTTTGCTTGCCCGGTCGAATTTGGCGACAGCAAAAGAGGTGAAGCCGGGAAAAGCAAGGGTCTGTTGCTGCCCTGGTGTGATGCCCTCCGCATGCCCCCATCATGGCGTGCGTGGGTGTGCGTGGATGCTGCTGTACGGAGTATGTGCTTGTAACTGAGGCCCGCGGGGCTGCTGAGCAGGTTTTCTGCTGCAGCCGCTTCCGTCCTTGGTACCGTATTTTTGCTTTGTTGTGCATGCGTCGGTTGGGTCGGGTAAGCAGGGAAAACGGGGCTTGGATGTTGGCCAGTGGCCACACAGTGGTGCGGGCGACGCCCAGGCACGGGAATGTGGCGGGGATCGAATTCTGTCGGAATTGCATGCTGACCGCTGGCAGGGAACCCGAATTGGCAGGTCAAGAGCCGAGGCGGGCAAATCCCGTCGCAAATCCGCCTTGTCCTGCTCTGCCGACTGTGTCTAGCCCGTCCTGGCCAAGGGCGGAAGCGGATGCACGGTTCGGGTCAATTACTGCGGGTAGCGGAGCCCGCCTGGCAGACCCCTCGCATCACCAGCAACCCCGGCCAAACCCCGCTGTTTCCTGACCGTGTTGAGTTAGCACGCTGCCCGCCTCATTTGCATCCCATTTTTGGCTTCTTGTTGAGTGGGAGTTGCGAGAGCAGTTTATGTAATGCAAAATTACTGGGAGTAGCCAGCACCGCGAGAAAGGAAACGAGCAAACAAAGCAGGATGTGGAAGGAAAGGGATCATGAGGAAGGTGGGTCGGCCTCGTTGCTCAGGCTCTCAGGCTTCCAGGCAACCAGGCAACCACCAAGCTCCAAAAGCATGAACAAGGAAGAGCGGGGCTGTTGAATTTTCTTCCCGGTTGGATGGGGGTTTGTGACGTCTGCTTTGGGTCTGCTGTCCCACCCACACCCATCCACACCCACCACCCGAGCGCACACACCACACACCACACACCGCAGACGCCACAACTCTACACTGCACACCACTCACGGCTTGGACCTGATTTTGATCCTGGAAACCACAGACAGGACATGACGCAAAGGCGTTCCAGCGGTGGACACCGAGAGCGTCACCGTATTTGCGCTTCATACACTCTGAGGAGTACCGTGTAGCAATTGGGATTGCGCTGATTTCCCCATCCTCTCGCCTCACGCTTTCAATTTCAACGACTCAGCTCGGCAGCCGGCTGGCCGCCTGTGGGACGGGCCTCCCTTGTCGGCGCGGAACGGAGTCCATTACGCATGCCTGCTTGTCGCCAAGGCCCCTCCCCAACGTCGACCCTCACCGCCGCCGCATCAGGCATCGCAGGAGCCGCGAATGTGGGCACGAGTGGCCGCGGGCCAGGTCCGTCAGGCAACTGATGCGGCCCAGATGTGGCTGCTCCCAAGCTGCGCTTCAGCTGCGCACAGCGCATGTCCTGCGTGCCCATTCTGTACCAGCACGAGTGGATAGCATGCTGCTGTCCACACCTTGTCAAGGTGGGGCAGCAGATGGGGACATTCCGCTCTCCAGGTCACCCCCCTCGGTGGACGCGGAATGCTGTTCTCGAAATGCTTCTTTCTGCGACCCTCCTCGCGGGCCACGGCCGCGAAGAGCGAGGCCTTGTGCGGGTCCCATCTCTTCCGGTCCCGCTTCAGGTTGCGTTGCTGCGAGCGTGTTCTCTCCACTGATTCCTTTCCCCCGGCCGCCAGGATCGGGTTGACCGCGAAAGGCCGAGGATGACGAGAGTCACGATGCATGCTTGTGCTGGCGGGCCATCACAACTTGACGGCCGGCGGGTGGGTGTCCTGCTCCCGACCCAGAGCTGTCCCGGCTCTGCCCCAGCTTCGGGAGATGGCTTCCCTGGTCACGGAGGAGCTCCGCGCTAACGGTGCCCGCAACTTGGCCAGAGCAGCAGACCTTGTTTGTCACCGCAGACGGGGCATCGGGAATGTGCAGCAAGAAGAAAACGCATTCTTGAACTGGCCCACCCTCAATCCTCCCAAAGCAAAGGGTGCGGCGGCCCTGCCGCACCCTCCCCTGCGCTCCCCTGCACTCCGCTGCAAGCCAACGGCATGCGATGGCCAATGGCGGCAGACCGGGCGGGACCTGCACAGTGTCCCTCTCGATCCCACCAATCCCGCAAGGTCACGTCTTGAGAAGCAGAGCCAAGGTGTTGAACTCCTCTCCACGTCGAGGACATGGTGATGGCCTCGACCACATCTCCCTCGTCCTTATTGGGGCCGTCGTTACCACGCTACGCATTCTACCGGGCGCTACCAACAAACCCCACGCCGGCGCCGTCCCATGCGCGTCTCGATGCGCGATTCATGTCGTAAAGTCAACGTTGCTGTGACTTATTCGGACTGGGGACGGCCGCCTCCAGACTGACCAAGAAGCCAAACATCGACGTTACAGTATCACGAAGCATACTGTCTCGCCACCAGCTTTCTGCGGCGAGGTATCCGTGTCCCAGGGCCTCCCATCTCCTGGCACAAAGCTACCGTCTTTGGTCACAGCACTCGTCTGCCAGCGGTGGGATGCCATCAGCCACAGTCCACCCAGGTGGGATGTTCCGTTCGGCTGGCGCAACGATCGCTGGGACTAAACCCCAATGGGTCACACGAAACAAGAAGACATCGACAGGGGGACCCCGGCAGGTCGGCGATGTTCTTCGGGCTCTGCCCGACATTGGCTCTCGAGATCCCGCTGCGGGAACGCAAAGGAAGGCCAGCAGACCCAGTGACACGGAGAAGCAGCATGCAATTTCAGCCATTTCCGCGAGCTATCTGCGGCCAGGCCAGATTCCGCAGGCGGACGGAGATGTTTCGGAACTTGGCTCGAGGCTAGGCCCAAAGGCAGCGTTGACGCGAGAGGACTCACATCCAGCGACATCGACTCGTCCCCCACGACTCGAGAAGTTCGGCGAGCGCCTGGGGGAGCACCTTGATGGCCAGGGATTCCAGGGTTCTGCTATCATCTTCACATGACAAGTGCACCCGGCGCGGATCAGGGACGATTTCGATCGCCATCCGAACTCATCAGTCGCGAACCAAGGGAGAATGAGGTCACACGTTGAACCAGCTCACATGCCGGGCTCCGTCTTCGGATCTCGGCGTCTGCTGCGGCTCTGGAGATGGCAACGGTGAACGTTATCGATATCGAGATCTTGGGACCGCAAACCTTGCATGGGGAAATCCAGCAGAAAGGAAATTGCAGGACTCCGAGTGGAGCTCAACGTCGACATCTCACTGCTCAAGCCACGCACGGCTCGGGATCGACATGCAAGGGTGTGTTACAGAATTCTCAGGGCTTCCAAAAGGAGTCAAGCTGGATGGAGCCCGGGCTTCAGCTGTTTGGCTTTCTAAATTGACTGTGATACCTTCTAGGCCAACAGTATCGAAGCCTCTTCGGAGGACGTTCAGAGATCTTGACAGGCGAGTTCAGCGCGCACATTCTTCTATTTTTCCCCGCTGTCAATTTCGTTTGAAGTTATTTTCCAGTTCTCTTTGGTGCTTCTTCTTTTCTTTTCGTACTACAGAAGTATTGTATTTTACCTGTGTTTTGTTCGTTTTCTTGGTTTCTCTTCTCGCTCCTCGCCGCACATCGCATCTCCAACTCTCCCTGGATATCATCTTCCTGGATGGCAACATGGTTGGTTTAGGCAGCTGATCAGCCTCAGCAACACCCGGGGTTGACAACGGCCCGCCCAGTGCGTTAACCTTGCGGTTGGGCCCGTTAAATTTGAGCGAGGAAGAGCCGTGAGGCGCAGCTCCGCGGAATGCACATTGCAATCACAGCATTCTGGGTTTGGTCGGGAAGCGCCGGCGCCGTGTTGAACGGCATCGCGATGGCTAATAGTAGCATGTCGGTTGTGCGATGGCATTGTCGGTGACCAGCCAGAATGCACCCGGGACGGCCAGGGCCAGGGCCTTGGGCACTCCGTCTCCTCGTCAAACGCTGGCATGAATGAGTGAGGTCCGAAGCTGCCACCATCATCATGTCGGTTGCTCATCCGGCAGCCGAGCTTCTCCATAGAGCCAAGCTCAAAGGTCACACGGTGCTCGACATGATTGCTCCATCCGCATCCCAACGATCTGGATTCGCGGAGCCGAAGGATTTCCAGGCCTGGACGCCTGGGCGATGGCGCAAGAGGATCCGCGACCGTTGGATGGCCGGGAAGCAGGGGCTCCTCGTTTGCCTCACCGGCACCGGCACCGTCAGCTCGCCTCGACTTGCCTGGTGCCGGCAAGCATCCTGACTCGATACCCGAGGAGGCCAGCTCCTCATCTCAGCGGCCCCACTGATACGAGGACCTCATCAACAGCTTGCGCCTGGCTTATTGCCGGCGGTGGGGTTGCCCAACGCCAAAGCAAATGCGTGTGATTGTCTCCGGAGCAAACCATCCCGGCTGCCCGGATTGCACTCCAAATTAACGTTACCGGGAGTGCGATGGTGGGGTGGGGACGCGCCGCAACTTGGCTGCGGCTCTGGAAACCTCACTCCCGGTAACGTTATCCGCCCGCTAGCTCAGGTCCGGGGCAGAGGAGAATCACGGGATGGCGCCGGCTCCGCGAACCCCAGAGATCGACACTTGGCTCTCCGGCGTACTGTGTACTGTGTGTTCAGCCGAACCACCGTTGCCAACGCCATCACAGAACGCCATGCTGCATCCAGCCGGCTTGGATTCGGCCCTTCGAGGTCCTTGAGCTCGAGGGATGGCACCTGTGCCGGTACAGCAGGCAGCAGACGGCAATGTGAGCGAACCAAGCGAGCCAAGGTGGTTGTTCCCTTTAGGAGTCCTGCAGAAAGGGGCTGGCCATCCCAGTGGAGCTTACCGTTGTCGGCGAGCAGAGGGCGCGATGTGACTTGAAGCTCCAGTCGAGGTCGCCGTTCACAGAGCTGCTGGCCCTCCATCCCGGGATGCCAGAACCGGACAGCAGCCCCAGCGATGACCCCTGGACGGCCTGGCCCATGCTTGCTCGATTTGGGGTGCTCACCTTTCCGCTTTGGCACCGCCAAGACGCGGCACTCGACACAATCCCGGGAGAGCATCCTCGCATCATGATCGACGCGCCGCGCATCTGTCAAGATCTGTCGTGCAGCAAGCTGGGTTTCGCTTGCCCTGTGCCGTGCCTCCGCCTGGGCCTGGCGCGCTTTCGACCCCAATTCAGCAGCAAACCACAACCTGAAACCTACGTCGACTAAAAGACTGAAGGAATATATAGCAGAAAGCTGCAATTTCTCCCCCATTTAGTTTGGTCCGGCTGGGCGGTTTTCTCCCC
>FTCU01003408.1_pt1 | contig 22080 bp, 10 predicted proteins | sample 1639521 | NCBI WGS metagenome assembly FTCU01 (sample SAMEA3914864, study PRJEB12502) | metagenome | biome: forest; material: soil | place: USA | collected 2012-03-12 | depth 0.3 m
CCTCGCGCAGCTTCTCGACGGCGGTCGGGTTCCGCGCCAGGAAGTAAAAGGCCGACGTCGCGGCGACGGCTGTGGTGTCTCGCCCCGCGATGAGGATGGACAGGATCTGGTCGATGGTGTAGTCCTCGGGCGGGTTGGCCTTGAGCAGCTCGTCGAGAAAGACGTAGTTGCGCTCTTTGGTCTCCTGCCCCTCCCCCTCCCCTTTCTCGGCGCGAGTCCGTCGAAGGTAGAAGCGGACATACTCGCGCAGTCCCCGCACGGCTTGGTCGAGCTTGCGATGGGGAATGTTGTACAGCAGAGGTCCCAGGCGGGCCTTCTTTGCGCTCTCGCGGCTGGCGTACTCAAAGTTTTGCACGAACTGCTGGGCCTCGGGCGAGGCTTGGGTCAGCAGGCCAGTCGAGTGGCCCAGCAGGAAGTCGGTCGACGAGTCCATGGTCATGTCCAGCAGCAGGGCCTGCATGTCGAAGGTGGCGCCGTCGGCGGGGATGGCGGCGAGAAGGTTCCCAATGTGCCGCCCGAAGCACTGCAGGTCGGCGACCTGGTCGCGGACAAACGACGGCTTGAGCATCGCCCGCGCCCGGTGCCAGGCCTCTCCGTTGCTCGTGAAGATGCTGTCCGGGCCGAGCACGGGCAGCGTGGCCAGCAGCCGCGGCCCGTCGATGGGCCAGTCGTCGATCTTGGGCCCCAGGATGGCCTTGATGTTCTCGGCCTCGTTGGTCATGAGCACCCATTTTCCAAGAGAAATGGTGTAGTGGGTGTTTCCGTACGACGCGAACCGCCGGGCGTAGAAGTCGAGAAGCGTGTGGTTGTTGAGGGCTTCAAGGGCCTCAGCGAAGGTGTCCAGACCCAGGACCGGGTCCTTGTGAGGGTAGACAGGCACAGGCCCGCAGTGCAGGGCGCTGGCGCGAGACTCAAACCGGTACTTGCTGATGAGGCCCAGGTTGATCTTGAGGGCGAGGAGGGTGAGACCGGCGAGCAGGATGCATGACGAGAGTGTGACATGGCTGCTGTCGGCGATGAGCCAGGAGTAGGCCCGCTGCAGTCCCAAGGTCGAGACCGGGATGCTCAGGGCGGCCAGGGCGAGGGCATGCATCTTGAATGCCGTGATGCCGACTTGGACGTCGACTTGGCGATTGGATGCAGCTGGAGGAGCAGGCGCACGAGCACTCAACCGAGTGTGTTATGGCCTGCGTTGGACGCGGGGCAATCCCGGTCTATTCTGTGCGCAAACAAAAGACACCTGTAAATTGGGCGAATGCGCCAACTAACAACCCCTCTTCCCGACGGCGTGCGGCTGACCGAGTCGAGGCGATCGGGTCATCAGGTCGTCGGTAAAACGGCCAACATGTGGCATGGGACAGGTTGTGGATTTACTCAGATCTTTCTGTACTAAAAAGTTAGTATTCCATTCTAGAGACAAAGTAGGCAGGTGGGCATCCAGTGTAACCCCTTTTCGGTTGGAATGTCGCAAGCCTCGGCAGACGGAGCTTGTGTCAAGGTGAAAACCCCCAGATGGCTTGCAAAAGGTAGATCACGGAGTATGTGGGATTGATTGATGATTCTGTCTCAGCGCGTGTGGAGCGCGCCACTTGATCACCCCGCATTATCCATCGCCTGGGATCACCATGAACAAGCCCTCACAGCAAACCTGGGATCTTGAAGGGCTTGTCCCTGGATACATCGCCAATCCGTTGCCCAGAGGGTTTATTCCTCTTCCCACGACGTCTCTAGGCGCTGCACAGAGCCTCCGTTTCGACCTTTAGCCCTTGGGGGCGCCTCACCGCTGAACAGAGGACACGAGCGACTGCGCCAGTCCCTCTCCGCCTCCGCCATCCCGCCTCTCCGAGATGTACTCGGCAACAACGGGTCAGACTGCGTGCTCCTCCAACTCTGGCTCGCGAGCACAGCTGGTCTTAGGGCTGGGAGCTGGATGATCCGGGTCGTACGGACACAGGAATGCACCGTCATCGCCGTCATCTCCGTCCCCTTCTCGGCCAAGTCTTGCTGTGTCGCGTCACTGGCGGACTGATCGACCCCCTTTCCCTTGAGCTGGCTGCTGTTTCGGCTGCGCAGCGTCAACAACCCGCGACTCCAATTGCCAGCCAGGCTGGCCGCCGAGCGGAGCGCGGAGAAGCGCTCCGACAGGGAACCGTCGTGATTTTCATCGATCACGACAAACACGCTGCATGTAACCAGCAACGCTAGAGCCAGGATGGTGAGAAAGACCGCCGCGACCACCTGGGCAGCCGTGATAGGCGCAAGTTCTCTCGTGTCACGCCCAACGTCGGCGCCGCCTGCTCCGGGATTGCCGACGCTCGTCCCGCCGTCCCAGCCCGTCACCGGCGGCCGAGCATCTTGGATCGTGTTGGCCAGTATCACTTCCATGGCGGCCATCTGCTGGCCCACCCCCGTGGTGCCGTCCCACCTCAGCGTGTTCCATTTCAGACCGCACATCCGCCCGTTGTCGCCGCCGGTGCAGGTCGCGACCGCCGCCGTGGCCGAGGCTTCCAGCAGGGGCTTGACGAAGTCGTATGTCCAGGGCGCCCACTTGGTGGTCGCGGCCATCCAGCGCGAGAGGTACGCTTTGAAGCTCTGTTGGTCGAGGTCACAGAGGTCCACGGGCTCGCAGGCCACTTCGGTCATGATGTTGCTGCCGTCTCCCGTGAAGAAGACGAGGCTGCCGTTGAGCAGGCCGTCGACCCGCTCGTGCCAGGTCGCCGCCTGGGTCGTGTTTGTGCTGTAGTAGCTGTGCATGGCCGCTGCTCCGAGCAGAAACGCACCGGCGTTGTACGTCCACTGGTAAGGTGTGATGCTCGAGCAGTTCTCCACGTGCATTCCGTCGTAGATGTAGTACGTCTCGCGATCCAGAAGCTGCGCGGTCTCCATCCAGTCCCAGGTGCGCTCGGCCCACTCAGCGTACGACTGGTTCCCCGTGTACCGGGCTAGACGGGCGGCGATGTTGAAGAAGCAGGCCTGCGAGATGGAGTTTTTGTAGTTAAACCCGTTGTTCCAGGTGAAGATTTGCCAGCGGAGGCCGCCCCCGCACTGCTGGCGATCCCAGCGGGCGGCTTGCGTGTTGAAGACGGCCTGGGCGAGCGCCAACCACTGCGGTTTGTCCGACGGCGGATCTTGAAAGTTGTGCTCGGCCGCGGACATGACTGCCATACCCCAAAAACCCTGGTCGTCGTTTCCCTCGGTCATGGTTTGGTTCGGCGGCATGTAGTCGTTGTTGGGCCCGACCTGGAAAAGCAGCCCTTCTTCCACGACGTCGTTCCATTGAGTGTCGCCTGTGTAGTACCTTGCTCAACCATGTTAACCCCCAGAGTTCTGCTTGGGGGGGAAGAAATGTCGGGACTGAACCCACCAGTAGTCGATCAGACAGCCCATGAGGGCACCGGCTTCCCACCCTGGCCGTTGACGAGAGTCAGTAACGTTACCCGGACAAAGTATCCGGGGCTCCCACGCACAGTAATATGGCTTAGGCAAAAGGCCGGGGACACCCCCGGGACTGTCCCCGGTGTAGAATGACATCATGTCTTCGGCAATGGACTTTGCAACGGCCCTGGAGGAATCTGGAGTGGAATTTTGGTGTCAGAACTGCGGGATTATCTTCTCACAATCTTCTCAAGACTGACCTGTAGAGCCCAAGTCGAGGCTGTACGCTCCCGCAAGCTGAGCAGTGACCAGAAGGCCAGCACACAGCGACTCTCGTAGACCCGGCATGGCATCACCACGTTGCCAGCACAATTGGCGCATCTGGGCTCGGAACTGCGGGACACGGACGAATCCAGCGCAAGTGGCTAAAAAAAAGCTCTTGGAGGCACGGAGGCGGAGGAAGAAGCCATCGGTCTGGAGGAAGGCAGCCCTCCGGTTTAAAGAACTCCGGACTGGCTGCCCTTGGGGCCTCAACCCGGTCTCCGCCGGATGGTATCCGTCTTGTTGACGTGTAAACACGCAACTCAGACAGGGTTTTGCAAGCCTCCGGTCGGAGGGACGACTGTGCGTGGGGTGCAGCAGCGTCAACTTAGGACGAGAGGCCCTTGACAGGCACTGCGCACGGATATGACTCTGGCTTAGAAAGCGCTCAGCCTGGAATACCCGGGCAACTTAAAGTAATTATATGCCGCGTCCCTCGGCAACCCATCTGCTCGATGCCATGAAGCACCGCAGTGCCTGCCATGTGCCCGCTTGTTGCTCGCGCCCGACCTGGCGGTGGTTCGCAATTCGGTGTGTCTTCGGTTGGTGTGGCTGGTGTCTCTCGTGACTGCATTCACGCCCGTCTCTGCACATCATGATCAGCATATCGCTAATATTACTAGCACAACGGCTCACGTTTCAATGCAGACAGTCCCGTTGCAACCAGGAAGGAATCTGGAATTTGGAGTGGGCGACATCTCGTGGTTGAACCTAGGCCCCATACTGGCCAAGGCAGTATTGGTTTCAAAAGAGTTCCGTGAAATTGAATCCAATGCAAAACACAGACTGAATTCCCATTAGTTAAATAAAATTAAAAATTAGAGTTTCTAGGTTTCTGTTCGGAATCGGTTCGAGGTTGTGTTCGGCGCACTCCAGCGACGCCAAGACCAACCAACAATCTGGGGAAAGCTTCCGGTCCCACTTTTGTCAGCCTTGCGGACCCGCAATAAAGTGGGTGGCCTGACCCAGACAAAGACAAGGATTACGTAAAACCGCTGCCCTGGATGATCCGGGCCCACATGTTCGCCCTTAGCCCCGTAACCCCGTCTGTGCCTGTGCCCAGTCCTCTCCCGCTGTCCCCTGTCCTCCAACAACTTCCAACTCTGCCCGCAGCCCACCGCCCAGAGCAATTGAGCTGCCGAATATACCCCCACCACCACCAGCGGGAACCCTCACCGCGAATTGCGATGGCTTCCCAAGGAATCTTGGACCCGACGAAGCCTGGCCAGTACCCGGTCATTCTCAGCGATGAATTGCTGGGGAAGCCGTCCAAGGCGGGGAACTACACGGGCATTCGCTGTGAGTCGTGTGCAACGCCATCCAATTGACGCCAACTGACATCTTGGCCCTGCCACAGACAATCACCGACCGACGCTCTCGTCGGAGACCGCCCCAGAGGTGGCACGCCTGAAGAAATCCACCCAGGACGGCTCCTTCAATCTCGGCTTCAACGACCAAGGCGACAAGTACCAGTACAATGGCGTCCGCACGACCAACGACGGCAACTTCATCCTCATCTTCGATCCCAAACGCAAGGCCTTCGTCCTACACCGCGTCGACTCGACTTTCCACATGAACATCACCCGCACCCCAAATGACAGCAACGCCGAGAACCTGCGCAAGCAGTTCCCTCCCCTCGAGGTCAAGACCCCTCCCAAGCCCAAGCTGCCAAAGAGAAAAACACTAGCAGACGGCGCCAATGCCAATATCAATGTCAACACCGGCCCCAGTGTCAGCGTCAACACCAGCAACGCCACCGCCGCCGGCCCCAGCATTGGCACTAGCACCAACAACGCCAAAGCCACGGGCACAGGCGCGGGCATCAGCACCGGCACCGGCACCGGCACCAGCACCGGCACCAACACCGGCACCAAAGTTGCCAACACGAAAGCGACCAACACCAAACCCACCATCACCAAAACTACCACCACCAGCGTCAATGTCTTCAACACCAAAGCCAAAGCCAAACTCACTGGCGCCAGCGCCAACACCAAATCCATCGGCACCAAAGCCACCAGCACCGCAACGAACTCCAAAGCCTCCACCACCAACACCAAAGCCACCAGCACTCCCACGAAAACCAAAGCCCCTGGCACCACCACCAAAGCCACTAGCACTTCTACGAAGACCGCCAACACTCCCACGAAGGCCACCAATACTCCAACCAAAACCAAAGCCTCCGCCACCAACATCAAGGCCCCCAACACCCCCACGAGCGCCAAAGCCAAGGACACCAAAAAACCGGCCGAAGACCCTCCCAAGAAAAAGAATAAGCCAATGGAGTTGTCCTTCCCCGACCTCACCTTGCCGATGCCCCCGCCACCACGGCCAGTGGAAAAGAAGGCCCCGCCGCCGCCTCCAAAACCAGAGCCGCCGAAGAAGTCCAAGCGGGCTCTCTCCCCAGTCGAGTCCGAAGAGGAAGACGACGACGACGACGACGGCGGCCTCACCATAGAATACCCGGAGGGTAACCCCGCCGCCGTTCGCAGCATCAGCCACTACCCACCGCCTGTCGCCGTCACGAGACGCTTCTCCGAATTCGCCCGGGATATCGAGCAGGAATTCGAGGAAGACGAATTCAGCCATACGAGCAACATGGCTAGCGGGTATCGAGGAGACCAGTCGTTTGATTCGAGACGGGAGGAGGAGGAGGAAGTGTCAGATGAAGACGAAGAAGAGCAACCCCCGCGCAAGCTCCCCAGCCCCCCTCGCCCCGTTCGGGCCGAGCCGCCCGTTCCGGCTGTCCCGGCTGTCGAGCCTGACCGCTACACGTTCGATAATGGCGATGACGATTCAGAGCTGGATGTGGATGACGAGGCTCTCGAGGCAGAATTGGTGAGGGAGTTCAACATGGCCCCGGGTGATCCGATTGATCCGGGCCATGAGAGTGATAGTTCGGTGAGCGAGGAGGAGTGACGACTTTTTTTTTTGGGCGCGATTTGGACCTTGGTCTTCTTTTCTTTTTTCCTGGGAAAGCGTATCGGGCAAGGCGTTACTGGCCTGCGAGATTGGTATCAGCGTCAGAGCCATTGGTTTGCACACTTCGCTTCAGTTGATGCGATAGCCTTGGAGTTTGGGATACAGGTTCAGCGATGGATTGATGACCACTTTTGTTCTGTTTTGCATTTGTGTTGCCATTGTTGCGATACGTCTGGGAAGGGCAGATTGACGAACTCCCTAGTGATGGATTGACGAGACAGTTGTTTTATTCTGGATAAGGATCATGGGGTCTCATGATCATCAGTTTCTCGGCCCAAAATTTGAGGAAGTTGTGGAAATGAACAATGTCTTGTTCTTTGATAAACTAGGTGTCGTTGGCAGTGGTGGCCATCATTATTTGGATGCTAGTGTCTTTGGGATCTACTCCGTATCCTCCAGTGTGTGATCCATTGGAAAGATGGGAACAGAAATGAACGTACAAAATACCGAGCTCCCCATTCCCATGCAACAAGAGATACAGCTCCAGCCACACCCTCAGACAACTGCCACACGGAGGAGGAACCCGAGACAAATCTCACCCCGCAGCCTGTCTTAGATCCCATCCACGACAAAACCTGATCTGAGGGCGATCTCTAATACGCCCACCCACTCGGTCTCAAATCACATAAGGATCGTCCGACGTCCCGCCGCCCCAGTTCTCCGCTGCCACCACCACCTCGTTGTCCATCTCTTCCCCATCCCCATCTGCATCCCTCAGCGTCTCTGTATCCGACAAATCATCCAACCCAGCCAACATCATCAACTCATCCTCATCCTCCTCCTTCGCCGCCCGATTCAACGACCGCACCACCTCACTCAACCGTTGCCGTGCCCCGCGACTCCCAAGATACTGCACCGCCGAACTCAGCCTCTCCTGTCGTCCGCCGCGGCTCCCAAGATACTCCACCACCGAACTCAGCCTCTCCTGTCGTGCACCACGGCTCCCAAGATACTCGACCACATCACTCAATCTCTCTTGTCGTGGCCCGCGACTCCCAAGATACTCGACCACATCACTGAGCCTCTGCTCTCGTGACCCATAACGACTCCCAAAATACTGCAACCTCCCCTCCTCCTCCTCCTCTTCCTCTATCACCACCATCCTCTCCTCCCGCCCATCACGACCATCACCACCATCATCATCCCCATCGTCCCCAACAACAAAGTACTCCACCCCCTCCTCCTCGCCAACCACCTCCACCCCACCACCAAACCCATCCTGCTCCAACAACCACCTTACCAAATGCCGATACAGCACCCTCACCACGGACGGCGCGAACGCGTTCCCGATCTGCTTCTTGATCGAACGGCCCCGGAACTGGTGCCGCACCGGAAACCCTTGCAGCACAGCATACTCGAGCAGCGTGAAGTCGCGCTCGCCCGTCCAGTGATAATTCTGCCCGCCATTGGTGGTGATGGTGCGCGCCAGCTTGGACGGGTCCCAGGGCTCTTTGGGCGGGTGCAGGGGTTTGGGCTGGTTCAGCGGGTGGTGGGCGAAGGTCGGGGAGGAGAGGGGCGCGAGGATGGACAGCGCGGTGGTCCAGGGTTTGAGGCCGCCCGTGCCGTGTTTGTTGTGGGTGGGTGCGGGGAAGGTGGGTAGGGCTTCGCCTGGTGCCGAGCCGATCATGAGCAGGCGCTTGCGGAGCTGTGGCACGCCGTAGTTGGCGAGCGGGGTGACTTTCCATCGGACGGAGTAGTTGAGGCACGTGAAGTTGTGCAGGAGGGTGTTGAAGTACTCGGAGAACTTGGGGCTGAGGATGCCGAAGGTCTGTTCGACGGTGAAGAGGCGCGGCCGGAACTTTTTGACGAGGTCGCCGCAGGAGAAGAGCACCGCGATGTTGTTCTCGTCGTTCTTGCCGGCTACAGTGTGCGCCGGCGACCAGAACTGACAGGGCGGAGAGAGGTGGAGGATGTCGACATCGCATTTGGTGTCGTCCGAGGTGATGAAGTCGGTCACGTTCATGTTGTAGATGCGAGTGTCCTGGAAGTTGGCGCGCAGGGTCTCTACCGCGTGGTCCCAGTAGTCGACAGCAAAGACCAACTTGAGACCGGCACGTTCGATGCCTCGGGAGGCGCCACCTGCACCGGCAAAGACGTCTCCCGCTGTGTACTGTTGTCCGCGAGCGAGATGAGGAGCGTGGTTGGATGACCCCTCGAGGTCGACCATGGGCTGGCTGACACCGGCGGCGCTGCTGTATGAGCCACCGGGCACCTTGCCGCCTCGCCACCGGCTGAGATTTTGCTCGTCCGAGATCTTGAACTCGGGGTCGGCCTCGTCCTCGTTGATCTGCACCAGGGCCCACTCGTACGGCTTTTCGTTGTCGCCGTGGAAGTGAACTTGGTACCGTGATCTGCAGACCAGCTGCGCGTTGTCTTCAACCCACTTCTTTCCCTTCTCTCCATACTCGTCGTTGGTGAACCGGTGCTCGGGAAATGGCGCATTCGTGATCCTTAGGTCTCTGGAGCATTTAATATTTGACACCAACACAGCCATCGATGCGTGCTCCGTCCACTGGCTGGGGTCCGAGGTTCGAACCTCGGCCACCAGAGCAACCTCATTGAGCTTCCGAGGAAGCATGCCGTCCAGCTGTCGAGTCCGCGCAAAACCAAAGCCGCGGATGGAGATCTCGGCATCTCCGCCAGGCTTGAAAATCGAGCGGACTCTGACAAATTGAACATCATGAGGCCCGAGAGTGTGGTGGAGTTCGATTGTCATGCCGACGCAAACCTCCAGACCGTTCCGCAAGGTGAGCGACTCAAGTTCTCGCCCTTCCTCTCTGAGAGGCAGGAACCTCTGGGGGCTGGAGGGACGACTGTCTTCGCCAGTGAGATCGATGATGTCGGCGATGTCCTCCTCCAAAATGTCCTCGATTCTTTCTTCTTGGTCTCGGCTCGCGCTTCGGCTGTGGTTTTGTGACGCCAATTCAGCCAACCGCTGACCGGCTTGGATTTCTCGCCAGATTCGGAGTTTTCTCAGTGTCGCGGCCTCGTCGTCGTCATCTTCGATAATGACAGGGTCGTATGGCGCTCCTACGCCATCGTATCGAACAAGGTGATCCATCTTAGGAGCTTGGTGACAACCAAAATAATCTGAGGAGCGAAAATCGGGTAAGCAGGAGGCAAAAACAGGTTACGGAAGGAATTCGAGCAGACTTGGAAGGCCTCAGTACCTTTATGGATGTAACGAACGATCGAACGAACATAAAAGATCGTGAAGCAACGCAAGACAGCTGAGTCGCTCTCCAGGAAATAGCGCCCAGTGAGAACTCTCTGGGGAACAGGAAGGAAAGCGTTGAAGATCTCGGGGAGAGAAAAAAACCTGGAAGTGCTGCCACAGTGCGGTGCTTTCTTGAGGAGATGGAAGAAAGGAGCGAGTAATTTGGGTGAAGATTCGCCTTTATAGAAGGACGCTCCCTTTGTAACGAGACGAGAATCACTTGGACGAGAAATTGGGGCAGGAAAGAGCCAACTCTTGGAAGCCCGATCCCAAATTCTGAGTGCAGAATAAAATAGATAACCCGACCAACCCTGAGCAAGAGCGGGCAAGGAAAGTGTGGGTTCGAGCGGCAAGCAGCGAGCCCGCAGCCCGGGAGGGGACAAGTTTGGCAAGCCATCAATCCGGAACCGTCTGATAATAAACAAAATAAAAGCGAGTCACTTGGGCCGTGAGGCTTCACAATCAGGCTTCACAATCAGGCTTCACAGTCATACGAGCTGAGAGGGTTTGTGGCCGAGAGGGCGGCCATGTGCCCTGCCTGACTTGGCCGTCGCATCTGTCATTGTTATTGCCATTGTTGTTTGTTGTTGGCGAAGGTCAAAGGGAGCAAAGCTCAAGAATCCCAAGCACCAAGAGTTGGCTTTTGGCAAGCAAGCGAAACAACAGAGTCATTCGACAGCACAGTCAGTTCAGAGTTGGCAACAAACATGACAAGGTTTATTGGGAAAAGGAAAAATAAATTAATAACGTGATGCAAAGAGCAATGCTGGTTTGGATTGTCTGCACTTGAGTCAGCAAGGAGCGGAAAGAGAGTGTTCTGACCCCTGTTCTGGATAGGAATCTCCGGTTCCAGGTTGCGCATGAGGTGGTTGTTGCTCCCGTCTGGTTCTTGGCGACTTGGCCCTGTCAACAAGCCGAAATTAGCTGGCTTGTTTGATGGGCGAACTCAGGGTTAGGGTATTGTGTCTGTCGGGAGAAGCTGGCTCCGATCCGATCTCTGGGGGGTCCGCTGCAATTTTTCACTGCATCGCAACAGAACCTCAATGTTCCCTCGAACAACAAAAGCGTTTTCACAGCAACTGCCTTCAATAGGCATCTCAGCAGTGGTGTCCCGCTCGAGAGGACACTCTCCGGAGGGGATGTAACTACTACTAACAGGTAAGCATTTCTATTCTTTATGGCATCCCGTCTCCCTTTGGCTTCCTGATGACTTCCAAATTCGACAAAACCTTGACTGCTGAGACATTCGGTGAGGAGAAAGAATTGATTCTGATCTCTGTGGATTGTTTGGAGTGCTTTGAACATTGGTCGCTTGACGGTCATTGCTAACCACTCGTTGTATCGACAGTCTCTCCCTCCCCTCACTGGATCGTCGTGTAGGTTCTCACGTTCTCACGATCTTGCACCATACACAGTACAAAGATAGCACAGCCAAGGGCCTGGGGTGAGCGGGCCGAGTGCAAGTTTTCCAGGCTCAATGTCAAGGGTTGTGGCACGAACTGGCAGGACGCAGGGCTGTGCCAAGGATGGTGTGTTCCGGATCTGTTTACGGAAATAAGAAACCATGTTTGAGTGCACCGGCGATGCAGCGGAGTGCCCCTGATCAGGCTGCCCTGCAACCTTCCAGGTTGTAGCTTGGCAGGCTGAGCCTCCTAATGATGACCGGACTGTGCACTGCCCTCTGTTAGCCCGTCAAGCTAGAATAATACCTACCCGGTGACTCTCTGGAGGTGAAGAAAAGAGATACCCGATTTTCCTCTTCCTTCCAGGCCAACATCACAACAGTTCCAATGGACAACTTGAACCCAGACCGAGGTAGCCCACTGTCGGGCGCGCTGCTCTGGGTGGTCGCCTTGAGCAGCGTCTACTGGGCACAGTCGGCATATCGATCGGGAGAAACATCGCTGACAACGGCCGTCGTGGTCGTGTACAGCGTCTTCACTTTCTTCCGGGTCGTCGTCCGCCCTCGGCTCCCCGGCTTTCATGTCAACCCCGGCTTTCATGTCAACCCCGGCTTTCATGTCAACCCCGGCTTTCATGTCAACGCCGGCCGTACCACCCGTATTGACGTCAGCCGTTTCCCCTTCCTCGTCGTCCTGGCCCAGCCACTCGCTCTCACCACCATTGTCTTGCCGTGCACGGCGATAGCGGTCGTCGTGGCGCAGGCTTGGGTTGGTCGGATGTTGGCGCCGTCGTGGTGGAATCCCTACTTGACGTCGTGCGCTTGGTTTTCCACTCTTGTCGCCGTCCAGTTCGTGGTGCCCGGGTCCCGTCTCGGCCGTGGGCCCGACATGCTCTTGCGCGCCATCTGCCCTCTGCGCGATTCCGAGGAGGCCAAATCCTCGAAGATGACGCGTATTTCCCGATTCATGATGGAGTCACTCAGGACGCGGTCGGGCCGCCGGATGTCTGGCCTTGGCGACCACTATCCATACCAACCGCTCCGGCCGCGAGGATTCCGATTGCTTCGGCTCACGAGGGCGGGGCCCGCAACCCCGGTCCAGTATGCGCTGCTGCACGCCACCTTTGAGAGCGCGCCACCTTACGACGCGATATCGTACTGCTGGGGCCAGGGGACACCGGGAGGAGGGGAAGAGCGACTCCTCGTGATCGAAGGGCTGCCGCTGCAGGTCTCGGTCAACGTCTACGACATCGTGCAGCACATGAGCCCCTCCTGGCCCTTCACCAAGTACATCTGGGTGGACGCGCTCTGCATCAACCAGCGCGACACGGATGAGAAGGCCATCCGGATCCGTGGCATGAGGGAGATCTATCGCAACGCCGCCCGCGTCGTGGTCTGGCTGGGCCATTCCTACGACGCAGACCTGGCCGTGAGGCATCTCCATAGGGTCTTCATGACGGGGTACCTGGCCGCAATATCGACATTGGGGCCTTTGCTGGCCTCCTTCTTCTTCTTTTTCTTCTGCTCTCCAGGGAAACATGCCGCTTCTTGGGACGCCTTACGGGGCCTCTTTGATAGTCCCTGGTTCTCGAGGATCTGGGTGTTGCAGGAGGTAGCCGTCGCGCGCGACGTGCTCGTCGTCTACGGCGGCAACACGTTTCCGTGGACGGTCCTCAACCGCGCCGCCAGGGCATGCCGGAACGTGAGGGGTTTACCGTACGTGGCTCAGGCAATGGCACACAAGCCGGGGACCCGTCGGTGGCAGCTGAGGCCTCGCGGGCTCCACCACACAGAAGCCTTCAGCAAACAGAAAGACTACATACAGGTAGGCTTCAGCTTCGACCCGGCCATACTCTTTGATGAATGCCGCGTGTTCACCGCGACGGATCCGCGAGACAAGATCTTTGCGCTGCTGGGGCTGCTGGACGCATATGACCACCCCAGATTGAAGATCGACTACGGCAAGTCAGCCCACGACGTCATGGTGGACGCGGCACGGTTCTTTCTCGAGCGGAACGAGCTCTGTGACATCCTATTCGAGGCTGGCATCGGGTGGTATTGCGGCCCCCGCGGCGTGGACATTGAATCCATGGATGAAGCCCGAACCCTTGCGTCGCTGCCGACGTGGGTGCCGAACTGGGCCAGGAACTACTACGGACCCAGGATATCACGTCCCCTCCGGATTGCGGCAGACGACCCCACACTGTCGCCGAACTACAAATATACGGCGTCGGGGATTGGTCAACCTGCCGTCATGCGCGAGGGCCACTGCCGGTCACTCATCGCACGGGCCGTGCTTGTGGACGACAAGGTGCGGCGGCTGGGGAGCGTCTTCCTTGTCACCTTGGATCAACAAGAGGCCATCGCGGATATAGACGCCGTAGTAGACATTCTTCGTTGGTACGTAGAGGCTTGGCGAATCGTCATGGAGGGCGTCATGACCCCGTATCCCGTCCGAGGAGGGGAACAACCGCCTGGCGAGGTATTCTGGCGCACATGCGCGGGCGACCGGACAAGGATCCAACGGCCAGCTCCCCAGTTTTGCGCCAGACTATTCCGCCGCTCCGTACAAAAGCTGGTTACCAATATGGAGAGTGGTAGCAACCCAATAAGGCTCGGGACCGCCGCCGAAGCCGTGAAGGACATGTTGGAGGGGGTGAGGGTGCCGGCCGACGACTCCTCTTATCCCGAGGACGCGAGGCTCGAGAAAGGCACGTCTTTCCCAATGCCTATGATAAACAAGAGGCTCTGCGTCACGGCCAAGGGATTCGTTGGGCTAGTGCCGCCGGCGACCCAGGAGGGCGACGAGCTGTGCCTTGTGCTTGGATCGCAGACGCCGTTTGTCCTCCGACGGGCTGCCGTAGACGACGGCCACAGACGCGTCGTCGCTCCCGAGGAGGACGACGGCGCGAAGGGCCTGCGCGAGTACTCTCTGGTGGGAGATTGTTACATGCACGGGATGATGGATGGGGAGATGATGGGCAAGGGGGAAGAGACGGACAACAGGATCTGGTAAACAATATCATGGTGCTCTTTTCTCCTCCTTTGCTAAAATTTGCGTCGCCCACGATGGTGTGGCTGAAAGGGAAGAGCCAATTCCTGAGAACATGCGCTCTTTCCTCCTTCTTGGCCAAATCTTGAGCCGCCCACGTGGTGTGGTTGAAACTATCTCAGGGCATCTGCGATACTCATGGGTCGTTCCTTCCACACCAGACCAACCAAATATTTTCCTTCAAGCCTCTGGACAAAAGGAAACCTGCCCCTCACTTCCCGTTCCAGGCTTGGACAGCTGGGACTCTTGCCCTCAATTTCCTTCACTCTTTGGTTCGCGGCACCAGGTAAGTCTCATTCAACCTTGAGGCGTCCCAACCAGACTTGCCCCTTCACGTCTCTCCTAGGCGCTCGGATAAGGGGTTCACCCTCAAGGAGTCTGCCCAACTGACCGATCTGACTCCCTCCGATCCTTCTACCAATTCCAGTTTTAGTAATTTCTACACGCACGCACGAGTGAGGCCGACCGACCCACCGACTTATCCTCAACCTCATTATCCCCAGGCAACTCTCTGCCCCCACAAACCCAACTTTCCCACAATTTCTTTTTCACTTCCCACCACTTTTCGGCAACGACCCTGTTCCTTCGAAGCCCTGCTAGCTGACCCGACCTTCAACCGACTGGAGCGAAACGCGACTGGCGCTTAGGCATTCGCTTGGTTGGAACAATCGTCAGAGGTAGCAAGCATCCAACCGTGGACATTCAGGAGCTGAGTGTTAATTACTAACAATCCTGTGCTGTCATTTAGTCTATCAGAAACTCCAATCTCTCGTGCCCCAACCTCACCTGCAAGATGCGAACACGATCGGCGGCAAAGAAGCAAGCTGAAGCAGCTGGCCCGGCCAGCGATGCTGTCGGCGATGCTGTCGGCCCCTCAATTGCGAAGGCAGACGCTGCCCGAACACCGACCATCTCGACCACTGGCAGCAAAAAGCGCAAGCGAGCTGAGAAGAAGCAGGCTCAGCCACTCAAGGGTGGTTGGGTCTTACCCCATGGCATGGGTGCTGGAGTCGTGGAGTCGGAAGACTCAACAGAAACCCCGAGCCCGCAGAATGCCAAAGACACGGTGTCCTCCTTGTCGCCCGAAGATCGTCCAGTCGATGCCGGCGGTCCCATTCAGGGGCTCGCCGCCCCTTCACAAGCCGGCCCTTCACAAGCCGGCCCCGAGAAGGAGGCCACCAAGAACAACACTGCCGAGAAGAAGGCCGCAATGCCGACTAAGCAAACTCGCTTGTCGTTCCCCGTTATCAAGGCCATAGTGGAGGATCGGCCCAAGCAGCAAAAGGAACAAGAGCCTATCGTGAAGCTGGAAGTGCCCGACCCAATCATCAAGAAAGAGGAGGATGGCCGTCCAAACAAGCGCGTGCGAATCGTCGTGGTGCAGGGCAAAAAGCCATCTGATGCGAAGGTTCCTGATGAGGAAAAGGGGGCACTGGAGCTTGCTGCGATGAAGGAGGACAACAAGACCCCGGACCAGCCGCTTCCAAAGGTCTTAATCATCAAAGGTATCGCCATCAAGGACAACACAGCCGTGAAAACTTCGCACAAGATCTTCGTTGACGCGTCTCGGATCCTGGACCCCAACTTTCGCCAGAACGTGAGACGAGGCAAGGACAACCCGTATGGACTGACACCGGGATATTCACCGTACTCGTACAGAAGGGTTCCGACGCCGGACTCGTGCGAGGAAGTGCACCGGATCTTGACAGAGCTGCATGGTGAAGTGAAGCAGCCTGAGAAGATGCCCGCCGCGTCTCTGGAGGTGGCCGGCTGTGGTGAGGTCCCATGCGTCCTCGATGCCCTGCTGAGAACATTGATCAGCGGAAACACCAAGATGGCGCTCGCCGATTCAGCCATCAAAAGCTTGGTCCGGCACTACGGGCTCCGCAACGAAGGGACCGGGGCTGGAAGCATCAACTGGGACAAGGTCCGCCTGTCGTCGCATCAGGAGCTCGCACAGGTTATCAAGGTTGCTGGGAACGGGAACAAGAGAAGTCAACACATCAAGAAGATCCTTGACATGGTGCACGAGGAGAATCTCGAGCTGGTGGAGAAGCAATCCCCGGCCGCCTCGGCCAAAGGAGAAGAAGCCGTGAAGAGGCCCCTCTCCCTTGATCACATGCATGGCATGACCAAAGACGAGGCCATGACCAAGTTTGTGAGCTACCCCGGCATCGGCATCAAGACGGCGGCATGCGTGACGCTGTTCTGTCTGCGGCTGCCTTGCTTCGCCGTGGACACCCACGTCCACAAGTTCTGCCGCTGGCTGGGGTGGGTTCCGGAGAAGGCTGATCCCGACAACTGCTTCCGCCACGGCGACTTCATGGTTCCCGACCACCTCAAGTACGGGCTGCACCAGCTTTTCATCCGCCACGGCCAGATGTGCTTCAAGTGCAGGAAGGTTACCAAGCCGGGTACCAAGGACTGGAACGAGGCGCCCGACTGCCCCTTGGAGCACTTGCTCGACCGGAGCAAGGACGAAGCTGTGTCCAAGGCCAAGCCGCCCAAGAAGGTGAAGAAGGAGAAAGAGGAGTCAAGCTCGGAGAGCGATGACACAGATGGTGAGGCTGACGAGCAGTGCACCGAGGGCACAGAGGAGGAGGATGCCGAGGGCACGGAGGATGAAGAGGATGAAGAGGACGAAGAGGACGAGGATGACGAGTAGGTGACTCGTCGTGCCGGGGGGGATATTTTGCTTGGTGGAACAAACGGCCCCGGGGAATCTTGGCTCCATGTCACAGAAACTCATTGCTATTGCTACATTGATCCATCTTCTGAGGAGGATGGGGAGTTTGACCATACCAGAGAGAGACAGGGGACACCAGTTCATCATCTTCGACGGGAGCTAGACAGGTATTGAGCCATGGCTAGGGAGCATATGAGGAGCTGCTTGATGCCATAGAGCTACCTAGGTAATCCAAGATTCTTCACATGCAGGATTCCGTTCGATCGTGATGCATTCTCAATGCATTCTGCAGCGGTCAGATGCATCATGCACGCGCTGAGTGCAGGGATGTTAAGTACTGCCCCACTTCCCTGCCCCACAATGAATTGACGCGCGCGACTAGGGAACACCTGAAGATGTTCGCGATGGCTTCTCAGGGCACCTCTAGCTCACCTCTTTGCAACCTCCAACCGGAGCATCCCCGCCGGGCCACACACGCAGTCAGAAACCCTAGGCCGGCGGGCCCTTCTTTGCTGCTGATACACCGGCGTAATTGGCCTTTTTTTTGCACTGATTCTTTATTTTTGCGCTGGCCGCGCTCTTTGCCTCTTGCCTCGTCCCTCTTCGCCCTTCGCTCCTCCTTCGCTCCTCCTTCGCTCCTCCACCTGCGAGGCCTCTCTGACGATCCGATTTCCTTTTTTCTTCGCCAACGCAAGCTCATTCTGGGGCTCGATCGTTTTTCTACGGCGTCTCCTCGCGGTAGCACTTCTCGTTCTTCCCATACTCTGGCGGGGGATGGCCAGTTCCTTTGTCTGACAAGTCGCACACTGCTCCGCTTCTGCTCGTCGGCTCTCGACGACCCGAGTTTACCGCAGCGCGTCGGCCGCCACTCGCCGCCATGGAGACCAGCCACCTCCACCAGGCGACCATCGAGTGGCATCGTACCTTTGAGGACCGCCCGCCCGACGCCCATCTCTGCTGCCCGAAGATCAACGACGAAGATTATACAAACTACGACGAGCCCGATATCCCCGATGAAGACGGAGTCTCGGCCGACGAGAAAAAGCGCCGGATCAAGGAATACGAGGACCGGTTTCACAATGTCTACCAGCTCAGCATCCTGAGAGGCCTCGGCAGGGAGCTAGCTGGGCAATGGCTGGACGAATGGACGGAGGCGGTCGAATCCTGCCTCACCAGCTGCGATTCATGCGTCAAGAATTGGCACCGACACCGCCAGCCTTATCTGAGCGACCTGTAAGTGCAAGCCTTGTAACATGTCCATTGTATATACAGCGTTCAGAAAATGATGCTAATCTTGTTTGGCTCGTCCAGGCGCCTCGCACCGGACATGATCGAGTTCATGCGGAGCAGCCTTCTTGAATTCGACAAGCAGCGAATCGACAACGGCCTCGAGAAAGCAAAGAAGATCCTTGAGGAGAAGGGCCCGATGACGACGGCGAAGCTGGCCGAGAACGAAATGTCGGCCGTGGTCGCCCTCTATGAAGCTCTTTGCAGCGTCGAATACGTCGCCCAAGCCCAGACCCCAGACGACTTCAATTACGTCTTCGAGAAAACCCAACAGAAACGGCCGCTTAGGATGCAGGGCGGACTGATCCCCACAATGACCTTCTTTCTCTTTGACGAGTCGTCCGAGTACAGACTCAAGTTCGCCGAGAACGCTTGGACAAAACTCTCGCCTTCGGCCGTCACCGACCAGGAGTGGGACTGGGCCGTCTGCCCTTACTTGACCACCGCTATCCTGAGGACGTCCATCTCGAGGGGGGGAGTTCCGTCGCCCGAGAGGATCCGCAGGTTTTGGAGCAGCTTCTCCCTTATCCTGCGCCCCTTAACCGAGAAACAAATCATAAACTCGCTCCGAGCTATGGAGGTGTCTCCCAGCGTCTACTTTTTAGGCCTTGAGCATCTTGCTACACATTCCGACGAAGCTCTGGCCGCGGTGCTTGAGGGTCTCCGCGAGCTGATGGAGAAGTCTCCGAAAGCTTTCTGGGCGGCTTTCGACCAGGTCACCCCCAGCCAATTCGTCGAGGAAATCTTCAAGAGCCCCGCGTTCCGCTCCTTCTTGAACAAGTCTTTGCTGCCGGAAATGATGGTCACCGAAGGGGACAATCAAGTTCCGGCGTTCGCTGCCTGGATAAGGGCTTTCATCCGCTCCTTGCCGCTTATTCGGCGATCGGATGTGTGCGAATCCCTCCTGCGACACCTCCTCGACTCCTTCCGTCGGGACCCCAGTGTCGACCGCGCAGCCCAGGCCACCTGCACTCTTGCGGGTCTGGTTACCTTGAGCGAGTCCCTGGATGGCTTTCTCCAAGAGGCCCCGTTCGACACGGGCACCTCTCTCATCATGGTCAATCAGCTGCTTAACCGCGTGGTCCAGTATGCCGATGTGATCACCACCGCGGCTGGCCTCAAGCCTGGCGACACGTTCAACATCGGCCTGTCGGACACCGCCATGGCCATCATCCACTCCGCCCTTGCACTAGACTGCACGGCGACAGAGATCGAGTGGAAAGCCTTGATCGACGGGGTTCCGGTACAAGACGCCGTGAACCGCAACTCTGACAAGCTCTGGGAGTCTTTCCTGGAGATGCTCTGGTATACGCAGCTCGGACATGCCGAACTGGCCAAGGCCATGCTGATGGCTACCCTGCGCCTCAGGTGCATTGAGCAGTTCATCCCCAAGCGTAAAGAACAACTCAAGCGGGAGCAGCAAAAGTTCAACCAGAGGTATCAGCAGCAGACGGCGGCCGTCGGGAAGATGCTCAACCGCCTTACCGACTTCAACCAGGAGGACCTAGACAAGTTCTGCTCGGAGCGCCAGAGCCGTACCATCCATCCCATTGTGTCGTCATTGATCCACGGTGAAGATGCGATTCGGGAGGCGGGCTTCGAATTGCTCAAGGCCATCACAGATGAGAGCCTGCCGTCCGACGCAGTGAGCAAGATGCTAGAGGACTACTTCAGTCCCTTCCTCGATGCCTTCTCTGAAGCGGTGAAGAAAGTCACCGCCAAGAGGGATGCTAGCAGTCCCTGGACCCATATGCTTCCCCTCTTGAAGTGTAGCGAGTTCGTCCTGAACGGCCTTTGCGACCCCTCTGTAGGCCAGCTTCGTCGCAAGGCCCTCACCACCGAGGAGCACGTGTCTGTCAAGCGCTGGTGGGAGTGCATGTGGCACGTCGTCGACCACTCCTTCAAGATGATGAGAACTTGGCATGAGAGGGTCGACAAGAAGATCATGGAAGACTTCTGCCGAGACGTCATGGAGTTGGCCAACAAGCTGTTTGCCCAGGACGGTGTTATGGCCTCCGCTCTGAGCCAGCATAACCCCGACGACGACGCCCAGACCAATGACGGAGATGCGACCGCCAACGCCATGAGGACCGTCCTGGAGCCGCCCCGGGACCACTCCGTCTCTCTCTGCGACATGCTGCAGCTGAGGGACAAGTACCTCATCATGGGCATCATTGAGGTGATCAAGAAACTCCTTGCCAGGTTGAAACAGAATGACATGGACTTGCCCGGGCAGACGCTTGGTCATCTCCACCGCATGATCAAGCGGAGGGTACTGCAGGACAAGAGGTTTGACTACGTGCAAAAGACCAACTTGACCGACGAGCAGCGGATCGAGCTCCTCAAAGCACTCGGGGAGGATGACGTTATCGACGAGCAGTTCATGGGCAGCAAGCTGGGCGAGAAGGAGGCTAAGGAGAAGGAGCGGGCCTTGAAGCTGAAGCAGAGCAAGATCGACTTCTCCAAGGGGACATCCAGGGAGCTCAAGACCTCACTCACCCCCAGCTTCGAGAAGCGCGAGTCTGCTCTGATGGCGCGGCTGAAGGAGGAGGGACAAGCAGCACCCGTCAAACAGCCGGCCAAGCTTGACCAGAAGGCCATCCTCGCAAACCAGGCGGCCCTGAAGGAGTCACGGGCCCGGGAGAAGGCCGAGAAGGCCAAGCGAGATGCCGAAGCTATCGCCAGGGCGAAAGCATTGCGCGCACCCAAGACAGTTGCAGGCGAGGGCTCCGGCCTCCTGGGCATCGCTGGCGTCCGGGGTAAGGACCATACGCCAGTCGTCAAGGACGAAATGATGGTTGGCTCTTCCTCTGAAGAGGAGGACGACTCGGACGACGAACGGATCGCGCTCAAAGCCCAGGCTAAGAATAAGAACCTTAGCGACGCAGAGCGTCGCCGGCTGCTCATGCTCGCTGAACAGCGTGGGCCCGTGAAGAAGGTCAAGCTCCAGAGGTCGGCAAAGGATATGCGAGCGCGCCTGATCCCCCCGATGGAGATCCTGCATCAGGCTATCCTGGAGTGGGACATCTTCCATGAGGGCAACGACCCCCCGAATGGCTACCGTTGCGAGGGCGTCTCCGACGCGTACGCGCATCCCCAAAGCTACAAGCAGACCTTCTTCCCGCTGCTCATCAACGAGGCCTGGCGTTCGTTTGTCACAGCCAAGGATGAAGCCACGTCCCGGCCTTTTGGCATCAAGGTGATCAGCCGCATGTCGGTCGACAAGTTCATGGAAATCACGGCCTCCGTGCCCGCTGCAGTCAGCAAGGACCGGGCTCTGTCCGAGGGAGACATCGTCATCGTCTCCAAGGGCGAGGATCCGCTCACCCAGCCGAACGAGCTTCATTGCCTCTCCCGCATTTGGAAGACGACCTACAAGAAAGATACGGTAGAGCTTGTCTTCCGCCTCAACGCCCGGGGAAACCAGATCCTGCAGGCCCTCGTCCCGGGCGCTGAGTTTCACGTCGTCAAAATCACCAACATGACGACCATTGAGCGCGAGTACGCGGCGCTGGAGAGTCTGCAGTACTACGACCTGATGGACGAAGTGCTCAAGGCTCAGCCGTCTCCGATGCTGAACTTTGGCGAGGAGGCGGTCCAAGGCGTCATGCAGAATTACCAGCTCAACCCCGGCCAGGCGCGCGCTATCCTGAATGCCAAGGAGAACGACGGCTTCACCCTGATCCAAGGCCCTCCGGGCACGGGCAAGACCAAGACCATCGTCGCCATGGTCGGCTGCCTCTTGACGAGCATGCTCAAGG
>FTCU01000786.1_pt1 | contig 22071 bp, 37 predicted proteins | sample 1639521 | NCBI WGS metagenome assembly FTCU01 (sample SAMEA3914864, study PRJEB12502) | metagenome | biome: forest; material: soil | place: USA | collected 2012-03-12 | depth 0.3 m
GCGGGCGCAGACACAACCGCCATCACAATCCGCGCAATCCTCTACCTCACCCTCAAACACCCCGCCTCCTACACGCGCCTGGTCAACGAGGTCCGCGCCGCAGGCCACCCCGTCTCCGACCTGGTCCCCTACGCCACAGCACGGCAGCTGCCCTTCCTGGAAGCTGTCGTGCGCGAGGCGATGCGGCTGCATCCTGCTGTGGGGATGTTGTTGGAGCGGTATGTTCCTGCAGAGGGGCTGGAGTTGCCTGCGGGTGGTGGGTATGTGCCTGCCGGGACGGCGGTGGGGATGAATGCGTATGTGGTGGGGAGGAATAAGGGGGTTTGGGGGGAGGATGCGGAGGAGTTTAGGCCGGGGAGATGGTTGAGAGGTGATAATGAGGGGGAGGAGGAGTTTGAGGGAAGGTTGAGGAGGATGAATGCGGCGGATTTGGGGTTTGGGGGTGGGTCGAGGGTTTGTTTGGGGAGGAATTTGGCGTTGGTGGAGGTTTATAAGGTTGTGGCGACGCTGGTGAATCGGTATGAGATTGAATTGGAGGAGCCGGGGAGGGAGTGGAAGGTTGTGGGGATGTGGTTTATGAGGCAGACGGGGCTGGTTACGAAGATTCGGTTGAGGGAGTGAGGGATTCGGAGGGTGTGGGTGGGATGATTTCAAAGTTGGTCGGTGAGTTAGGTTGGCGTTGACTGTATAGAGAATTGAGCCTAATCGCATCAGTCGTTTCCTCTTTTCGTCCTTCTGAATTCAAGAAATGGTTCATTAAAACTCGGCAACCCTCTCTCGCATCTGCTGAACCAACCCGTGATAAGCTCCAAAAAAACCCAACCCCTGACAACTCTGATGGCCTGAGCCACCCCTGACAACCACAACCCTTGGCAGCCCCAGCAACCCCTGATAGCTTCTGACGATCTCTGTCGATCTTCACGATCTTAGTGTAGATGGCCTCGTCACCTACCCTGCTAGTTTTTCCGCCGACCCCACCGTCCGGAACTCAAAAGCTCAGAATGGCACCAGCCTCGCCCGGAACCTTTGCCGCGACAGCGCCCGACCCGAGGAGAGAGTACGAGTAGCCGATCGAGGTGGACATGCTGCCCACGGGCGCATTGTTGGTGCCGCCGCCGAGGTCGTTGTCGATTGAGGTTGCGTATCTGGGTCAGTCAGCTGCTGCTTGCCTCTTCTCTTCTAGGAAAGGACCGGAATGGATTACTCACCCGACCTCCTTCGAATCGATGCTGGTAACGGGGAAGGTTACGTTCTTGAAGGCATTGCTCTGGACCAGCACCTGGGCGCCCATGCGGGTATTAATGGCCGTGCTCATGCTATTTATTCATACAATGTTAGCACGCCTCTGTTCTCCTTTATTATGCGGACACGAAGGTAGGTGCAGTCTCACTTCTCATAGTACGAGTTGTAGATGTGTCCGGTGCCGAAACGGATCAGAGGGCCGCGGGAGTTGCAGTTCTTCCAGTGGTTGTTGGCATACGTGATATGCAGTTTGCCAGTGTCCTGGGCTGCGTTGCTGTCGCTGTGTCCGCAGAGTGAGGCTTTCCAATGGTCGTGGAAATAAACACTGGCGCTGGTTGTCAGGGCCATGCAGCAGAGGAGAGGACAAGAGAACGGCACTCACTGGGAAATGGTGATGAAATCGGAACCGTGCGAAGTATCAACCAATCCGTCATAGAAGTCCTTGTCGGCGAGCTGAGCCGAGTAGAACTCGCAGTGGTCGACCCAGATGTTGGTGCTCTCCTAGGAGGTCGTCAGCATGGATGGGTGCAGTGGGGATGCGTCCAAGGGCAAGGTCACATACCTCAATCTTCAGCCCATCTCCGTTGTCAGCCACGACGAAGGAGGAAACAATGTTCCGCAGGATAAGGTTGCTCTGCTTCCTGAAGTGGAGACCAACACCCTTGAAGCCTGTTTGTGGTCAGCGTGGTGCCCCTATAAGTGACAAAACGGCAGTGCCCACCTGAGCCGGGCAGTCCAATAATGCTCTTGTTGCTGCCAACCCGAACCTTGGCGTCTCCAGTGATAACACCCTTGATGACGACAATTGCCGGCGCGGTATTCTTCTCGTCCACCGCAGCTGTGAACTGGGCCAGCGTTGAGACGGTGGTCACGGTGCCACCCGCGCCTCCTTTCGTGCTGGAAAATTGAGACACCTCAGCAATAAGCGTCTCGTTTAAAAGGGGTTTTGTCTTACCCTCCGTTGAGAGTGGCATATCCCAGGTTGGCCGCGTCCGAGATAGTCGCCCTTTTTGCGAGCCGGGCTGTGCCAGATTCCGGCTGAGTCGGTGTTGGCGTGGCCGCGACAAGGCCAAAGAGCGAAGCGAGAGTCAAGAACTTCATCTTGAGTGTTTTGATGAATCAACCAGAAGACAGGATAGGGCCAGGAGCGTGCCAGAGCTGACAACTTGGAGGCAGAGGATGAGTGATGAACTGGAGCAAAGGTCAAACAACCTCCTATGAAAGGGCCAAGCCATTGGAGTTAATATACATGGAATGTTCTATTACTCGCTCTCAAAGTCCACAGCCGTCATCGCGGACGGTCGTCATCACTCGTGTGGCAGAAAGCATCTCGTTTCTTCCGACGGAGAATCTCCAACTCTCGTTCGGCTACCTGCCTCCGCGCCCTCCAAGACGGTCAAGTGGTCAACGGCTCAGCTTGTGAACGTGGCCCAAGCTGCTTGCAGACCCCAGCTATGACGATCGCCCTCCAATTTGCTGCGGAAGTATTCCAGCGATGTGACATGCCAAGCCCGTAGAGGGTGTTTCATGCGCTTCCCCACAGCCATGGCAGGCCATACTACCGGTCTTCCGAGCCTCAACGTCCCCGCGTTGTTGTGGTCCCCAGACTTCATCCTGGAAGTAAAATTCACCCACCAATCCGGGATTTCTCCGCCCCTTGCTGGCGAGATGCGTTGCATCAAACATAGTTGCTACCCGGCGCTCATCTTTCATCGTGTCGCGCTCGCTGATCCCCTACACCACTCCGAGCCTGGAGGCAAGCCGGACTTCGACCCAGGATCATCTATCGTAACATCACATCCGTCAATCAAAGCTCGAGGTTTGCAGCAAATCCTGTCTTACTACTATCATTCCCCCTTGTTATTGGCGCAGTCGTGATGCCAGCTGCTATCTCCTTTTGATCGATTTACAGAAAACACGACCGTGTCCATCTCGGGGTCATCACGGTACGCTTGCTGTTCGCCCACGACTGAGTCTACCAGCAGACAGACGTCAACGTTGAAGGGTGCACCACGCCCCCTGGCCCGGAGATCGGTATCGTCCTGCCGGCCGCGAGACTCGGCACGCCCATTGATGCCAGGTCAAGCGATGAAGAGCAAAACACCAGACTCGGAATGGTGATAATTTTCCGGGATTCCTATCTACCTAGGTCCCGTCATTAGTTTGCAAGAAATTCTTTGGCCTTTTTTGACCACTTTTCCCCTTTACGGGACTCAACCACCGTCTGATTCTTCCCCAACCCCGTCGTTTCGTCCCCGACAAAAGGCTCCCAACCCTCATGTGTCGATTCCGCCAGGTTTCGATCCGAGGCCGCTGAGTGCAGTTCGACGTCGGCTCCTCTTGTCGGGCGTATTTCGTATTCCTCCCTGTACTCCTCCCTAACGCTCACTTCAAAAGTCACCATGATACGGTTCCAAGTCTTCTTGAGGACAGGCCAGAAAATGGGCAGACCGGCGCACACGGCCGCCAGATGGACCTCGTATGAGGCGAGGCCCATCACCGAGGGGTTGTCCCAGACTGGGTCAAACGAGCCCTTGTCTACCACGCTCATCTTGATGATGTAGACCACGCGCCACAACGAGCACACGTTGGTACTAGTCATTTGTTAGCAAGAGAGTCACACGCAGCACGGTTGACAAGGTCAGTCAACATACGAGAGACCCAAAACAAAGAGACCCAGCAGACTGAGCCGGGCAGTTCCCGTCGTATCCGGCTGGAAGTACAGCCAGCCGGGAATCAGAAGCACGACCAAGTCCAAGGCGGCAGTGACGACGACCTGGGTGACCATGATGCGCATGAACTCGAGCTGGTCGCGCGAGGCAAAGCCCCAGCAGCGGCCCTGGATGCTAAAGTCCCAGAACGAGTTGACGGGAAAGCAGGGGAACCAGCTGCAGATGGCGAACGCGATGCCGGTGAGGACGGTGAAGGCGAGGGTCCACTTGCAGAGAATGCGGATGCGTCGGCCCGTGAAGACGCGGAGGTACTGGAGGAGGAGGGCGATCTTAATGAATGTGCTGGATAAGGGGTAGGTGGCGGTGCCGATGTAGATGATCTGAGAGATGGTTAGGACCACTCGCAGTGGTGGCGTGGCGAGGTGAGATGACTTGCTTTGAGGGTTTGTTGTAAATCGGGGATATCCATGGTCCAGATGGGGGTCCCAATGCCCATGTTGGTCACTTGCATTCAGGTCAGCATGGTGTCAGGTGTGAGGGTCCTGGATGCCCGTGTGAGCGCACATATGCAAAGAATGGTGGAGCCTATGGTCGTGAAGAGCTACCGGACAGTTAGGCCAGATGCACTCTCTTTTGGGGTTACACGTGAGGTAGCCTACCATGGTGAGGATGATGAAGAAGTCATCCCATCCTGGCGCTCGTTGGACGACGAAGCGGACGTACAGCCGAAGTAGGGAGCATATCCAAGAAAATACCTGGGTAGAAGGCGGGTTAGACGTAAGAAGCGGTCCACACTGCGGTCCGCACTGCGGTCCGCACTCCACAGCGGAAGAATGGGTGGCTCACGACGAAGGTAATCGTCAGTCCCAGGAGGGGGGCCCGGTGGTTGAGGAGAGGTGTCGACTCGTACCGGGCCAAGGGATCGGAGTCCCTGGGCAGAACTATCATCTTCGGATCGATCCTCGAAGCCAGAGGAGGTGAACTCTCATGACTGAGGTCAGAGAAAGGTTGCACAAGGAAAAGGGAATCGTCATCTGTTGCATGTGTGGTGGTGTGGTGGAGGGAGACGCAGGGAAAAGAGGTGGGCTTCCACGTTGCGCACAAACCACCAGCCAGAAAGTTGGGCCAAACTGCGCCGCAGGCATCTGAGCACGCCCGCCCGATCAGTTGGGCGGTACCGTTCGTTCCAGGAATCGTTCGGTGCCAATGCGCAAGCACGAATCTGGTCCTGCGACGGATATGGCCGTCGAGATCAGCCAATGGGGGGCGCCAGATCAAACCCCCCTGGCGATGGCTAGCGTGTCATGCCGTCTCGCTTGGATATCATGGCCGGGGAACCGTGATGCCATGCCCGTCTCCGTTAGTCACATCGGGCCAGAAGACAGGGGCAACGATTCCTCCAAGCCTTCTAGCGCGGCGCCAGGGGAGCTGCAGGGCTGGAACCTTTCCCAATGTCGGTAAACTTGCGCGAGGCTTTTTCTCTTCTTGTTCAGGACTAACCTCGGGCTTATGTTTATGCTCCATGAGCCCGCCCGCGGCCGCCGCATTGCGGGTTCCTTGGTCCTGGTTTCAGCTTTTTGCTCTGAAGGTACCAATGTAACCCTCCTTCGGCGGGGTCCTGCGCAACAAACACGGCGGGTGATCACCCGGCTCACCCCCATTGGCGAGCCCTGCAAGCGAGAGTGCCATATCTTGCGCGGTTCGCTCCTACCGGGCTCCGACCGCGCTGTTCAGGTCGTCGACGTGCCGTGTTGTGGTGGGATTACCTAACAAACAGCGTCGCTCGCAGATTTTAGTTCGCGCCGGCTGTTGTTCATCTCGGCCTGCGATGCCACCAACGCTCCGTCGTTTCAGGTCTGGGCCAACAAAAAGCTGTTGGTGGTTGCGTCTGGAAGTCACACGTTGTGGGGGATATTTAAACAAGGATGGGTGCCCAACTACGATGTTGAAGGAGGTAGATAAGCTACTACACTGTAATAGACAGGGAGCAAAATTGTCTACCATTCTCACACCTATTTTCCTTGGTTGTGATCCATGATGGGTGACGAATCACCCTCCGTCACGGCCACGCAGCGGTTAAGTAACATCAGTGCGGCTATTCGGGCCAGAAAAGCTTGGCCGCTTGGCAGTCTCTTCTGCAAATATATCTGACGCAACACCCGCAGCTCTCTCTCTCTCTTGTTCAACTGATGCACAAGTATTTAACCTCCGTTTCCTATTAGCACAAGCTCCCTGCTGTGTGACAACCGTCCCACAGCAGCAGTCTCCTCGAGCACACACTTTCACCAGCCTTGTCTGCCTCTTTTGTGCGCCTGCAACACCTGGGTGTGAGAATGAGGGGATAAAACTGGAGTCGGAGATTGAGGACGTACTATCAATAAGATGGACTCGGGAGTAACACTCAGAGAGAGAGGATGAGGCGCACCTTGCGTACTCCCGTAAAAGGCACTCGCCGCCATGAGAAGCTGTGCTGGCGCAACGACCTCCTTGTTCCGCATCTGCTGTCGAGTCTCCCTTGAGGATTCACCCCCCCGAGGCCGGCCGGACTCTCGACCCGGCATCGTCGATCAACTTCGTGCCCGTCAACCCGGCCACGAGCATCGCGTCAGTCTTCGTCCTAAAAATGAGACCGATTAATGTTATCGGCGCAGTAGTGATACCACTTGGGATCTCCTCTTGCTTGGACAGTGGGAATACGAAACCATCAATCTCAAATCGCACCCAAGCATTATGTCTCCCGAGATACCGCAGTATCTCCAGCTTTTCATCCCGTAGACTTTCTGCCTCACCCCGATGCAGTTCACCAGCAGAAAGACGTTAACCACCCTGAGAGCATCAAGACGTCCCCTGACCCGCCTCCCCCAGCCGAATGACAGGCCTTCATCCAAAATTCCTCGACGGAGGGATCCTCGGGCCTATCAAACGTCGCAAGCATCCCGTCGACTAGCTTGCCCAAACACCGTGCCCACTCAGCCACCTCATCTCGGAACCGGGCCAGCCCGCCGACCATCCGAGCCAAAGCCTCCCAATCACTTCTTTCACCCTCGAGCGTTATGCTGGGGAATCCAAAGCTAAAGATTGTTCCATACTCAAAATACTCCACCGTCCCTAACACCGCCATCGCCGTTACCGCCCTATCATCCGCACCCATCGGGCTGAAACTCGGCATCAGCGAGTCAACCATGCCCTCATCCACTATGCGTTCCTGCAATTTGCGCACCAACACCTGAGCTACCGAGGACACGTCGTCGAACGTATCAAACGAATCCTCCACTTTGACAACTAGCTTTTTGGCCTCGGGGGCTTATCTTTTGGTGACCATCGCCGCTCTGGCTGCTTGGGGTCTCCCGCGCGCAACAAGGTTTCGGGCGCAAGTCTGCCAACTTTTGTCGGGCTGAGGGTAGACCGTGAGTGCGGCGTGCCTCACCTCGGTGGAAGATCGCCATACTAATCGTAGAATTAGAAAAGCACTGACCATTGTGACCGTTTCAACGATCGTGACACTAGTAGGACCCTCTTTTACCCGCGACAGGTGGACGACAAGCATCATGGTTCGTTTGAGATCGCGTCACATGGTCACCCCAGTCGCCGAGCACCACGATTGCAGGGTTCTGCGCTTTCGACATCCAACAAGCGCAGAGATCGAATACTGATACTACATTGTACTATAGTTAACACAATCTCCAAGGTTTGATGTGAACGTCAGTGGCCGATCTCATCTAGTACTGCTGCAGTATGGCTAGCTTCCGACGCCCTCCTCTGACAGGCACTTTGACTCGGCCTGTACTCCCAGGGCCTCCATAATTCTCTGCAATCCCTGTTCCTCGCCCTCCATGGTGGCGTACTTGTCGTCGTCAACCCAACCCTCCGTGTTCCCCCCACCAAAGTCAAGCACAACGGCATCGTCATTGTCGTTGATGAGAACGTTGCCCGTTTTGAGGTCGCGCCACAGGATTCCCAGCCCATGCAGCCCCGTCACAGTCTCGCGGATCTGTCGTGCCCACTTCTGCCGGAGGGACTGAGTTGCTTCGCTCGCCGCGACGGTGCCTCTCTCGACACCGGACAAGAGGGCGTGGAGGCTGTGGTGCTTGTGGGGAATGTAGGAAAGGAGGATGCCAACCACTCCTCGATGCGACTGGACAATTCCTGTCGATGTGCGAATCAGCTGGAGTTCGTCTCAAATGACGATCTTTACTGACCTTGCAACTTGGGAACATTCAACTTAACCCCGGCCTTTCTGATTTTTAGATACGTCTCAAGTTCATCACCCACCGCATGCGCAGAGACGTCGAGAGAGGCCTTGCAAATCATTTCTTCCCCGCCATCCACTGTTACTTTCCAGACGGCAGCACAGTGCAGACGGCGACCCAAAATAACCTGCGATGCCTCGACAACGGGGACGTCAGTAGTCTCGAGGTCGAGGTTCATGGCCCGCAACTTGTCGGAGGAGACGGGCGGATGAAGCTCGGGACTCCCCGTAAAGTTGTCCAGCGTACGACAGATCAGCTTGCCGCCCTCTGTGAAGATTTGTAGGGTAAAGGTCGGGGGGTAGAGATGATCCTGAAGTGTTTGCGCCGTAGGAACCCGAGTCGGTGCCAGGTGCTGCATGGTTGAGAGACACGCATCGGCAGCCAAGTCTGCCAGCTTCTTTTGCAGGTGGTTGGTTGCCTCTTCGTTTGCCGCTGGCCACGTCGGGCCATCATGGTAAGAGAGATCGTCGATCTCGTTCAGGATCTTTCCTTCGAAAGACTCGTCAAAGTCATAGCCGATTGGGAGAAGGGCTTCACCCTCGTCATCGTCGGGGCTAGCTGCAATTACTGAGAAGAGCACGTTGTTGAATGAAAACCCCACCACAGTCGAAAGACCGTGCCCTAAAGAGCACATTCCCGTGTATTGGGCGCGCGTATCCTCGAAGCTTGACATGGTCGCGTACTGGGCGTCGAAGTCGAATGGAGCGATGCTCAAAACAAAAAAAAAAAGGTTAGGGGCTAGGCGTACACGAGACGACCGTCTTCGATGTCCAGGCGACAACAGAAGTGAGCAGTGCGGGGTGTTTGTCCCTTTACGTCCCCTCTCCGCCAAAAGCTACTTGCGCAGGCCCACAGCATAAGAAGTTATGATTGGCGGTTATTTCTGGACTTGACGCGCCGGCAGGGTGCATCGAGCCTTGGGCTTGTTGGTTGCTCGACGCAGAACCAGGTGAGGTGGGGGCGGGCTCGGTTCAGATTCATCGACTCAGGGGCAGGCCGAAGCTTGATGAAATTAGGCCAACATGAGAATGAACAACAGTTGTTGGGTCACTTCTTGCTCGTGGCGTTGCAACAGGTCTGATGCAAGCCACGACACCAGGCCTACCTCGGATGGTTTCCAGCGCCAGCCTCGCCCCTGAGATGAAACCAGATATTATTGATTGATATTCTTAGTAGCAGGTGACCTTGCTCAGGAAGTCCACTCCCATCGTGGTCTGCCTTGGAGGCCCTGCTTCAAAATGGGACCGGATAATAAGGGCCTTGCAAAGTTAGATGCCGTAGACCGCCAAAGTGCTGCGTTCTGTTGGCTGTTGGCGAGGGTGGTGGTCGCCGTTGGTCACAATCGAGGCACACAATGTGTCGGCTTTTGGCTTCAGGGGCATGATTGAAACTGAAATCCTCAAGATAGTACTCAATTTGGTCTGGCCTTCGGCCAGTAGGCTCAACCATCTGCGTTCACCAAGTCACGTAAGGTACCTTATTGGCGATTCCCAGGTCAAGCCTACCACATCGAGAGGTATAAGATTGGTGTCGCCATCATGCATTAACTCCAGTCGTACTACAAACAGCAATTTGACCCCAATCGATATCCTTCCTTTCAAGGTTTTCCACTTCGTCTCAGCACTCCGTTGCCGGATTGCCCATTCTTTCCCTCCATACGCCAGTTACTTGCAGTTTGCGGTCATGTGCGTCTACTATTCCCAGACGACTTTTTACAGGGCTTGCGGGCACCACGCAACGAAGAAGCTCCCTCGATTGACCTACAGAGAGCCCGATGGTGTCGAATGTCCGGGTGTGTCAAGTCACTACCTGGCTGCCATTGAGGTGGACGGCTATTGCGACAGATGCCGTCGGCGCATGGCACGACGCGGTTAATGTACCTTAACATTTGCGAGGAGTAGGTGCTTCTGTACTCATGTTTCGGGAGAGTGGAACGTAACTTTCTAATCTTAAACTGATTGCAGGCTTGAAGAAACGCAGGCGATGGGCAAGGACTTTAGACCAGGTCATTGCCATTGAGAAGTGCATATATAGCTATGGCCACGTCTTTGGATTCATGATGAGGCAGGCCCGAGGATGGATTCTAGTAGTGACAACTCTAAGGCCAGCGCTGGCGCGGGCCAAATACACTCGTTTCTCCGTCTTGAATCAGCTGTTCAGTGTGAATCCCGATATTCCTGTTCATCATTATTCTTGCGTAGCTTGACCCTTGTAAGTCTCGTTTCAATGGAGAAGCGTGAATACTGTGCAATCTCTGAGGCGCCATACCTGATTGTTGCCAGGCACGTCGGCTTCGTAGTAGCATGAGTTGTGTCCGTAGCAGTGTCGCGAGAGTAATCGTCGTCACAGTAGCAAACCTCAGCCATCCTCAAACAGTCAGTTCCAATACGTGATTGGGCATCGAGAATTGCTGAGTACCTAGGTACGTAGGTACCCACGGGTTCTAGTGTGGACCCCGGCGGGCCGAGTTGTGTTGAATCAAACTTGGAAGAATCTGAATTGTGCCACTGGCCCGCATCGAGACCTCCAGTCGCACCAGGTTCAGTTTTTTGAGCCAAAAATAACAATCGGGCGAGTGCGCGGATAACGGCCCAGGGTTCCAAGCCAACTTGGTGGCTTGAAATACGTAGGTACCTTATGTTGATTGCTTCTGAAATGCGCCTCCATGAAGCTGTGACACTTCCAGTCCCAACCCGAGGCCACCCCGCCACGGACCAGCACCGCGACAGATTCTTGCGCTATTAACGAGACACGCTAAAGCAGGAGAAGCCTCTGCACACCCATCCTATTTTTGGGCTGGCCTGTGAGAGGCCATTGGATTCCAGCATTGATTGAATGGTTGGTGATATCTAGGAACCTGGAATGCTTGTGATACCTTTCGAAGTACCTAGGTAGGTACCTTATCTAATTAGGAACACCGCCGGCCAAATTACTTAACCAACCTCAAAACATGACATGAAACAGAGAAACCGCCGTCGACGGCGGACAGAGGCCGCAAGACAATGGCGCGGTACGCCCATCGCCGTGATGGGTCCGTTTCATATCGAGTTCTGTTCCCCGACTTCTCACCGGCCGCCCGACCGATGTTGGGGGTGGGCAATGAGCATGACGATGGCGACCCAAAAATAAATGAAACAAGAGGCTGCCTACCTAGGTAGGTACCATACCTGGCTGGAACTTAAGATAGAGATAAATAAAGTAGGTAGCTTTGCCTCTCCCGTTCTCTTTTCACTTCAACCCCCAGAATCTTTCTGTCACTTGTTCAAGTCACTCGCCTGAGTCGCCTCCCAGCCCGCCACCATAATTCCAAGTCCAGTCTATTCCTCACCGCCCTGAACGCCTTTACACCACACACATGTCTCACAACACCAAGCTCGCCCATGCAATTCCGGGGAGGATGAAGGGTTCAAACCCTGCCCCTCCTATCACCAAAACTGCTGTTGGCGCTGCGAAAACACAAGCAATTACGCCAGTCAAGGCGATTGTTTCCCAAAACAACACGGCTTCTTCCAGTGCAACTCACGTCCCCGCTCAGGCAACTTCAGCCGCAACTTCAGCCCAGGATCCAACTGTTGGACGGGCTTGGACGTTCGATCACAAATCCCGGCGCTTCTTTCAGCGCGTTGCTGACGTGGTTGTCTGGACCAAACCTGTCCGCCCCAAAGACAAGTAACGTGTGGGCCGAGCGTGGCACCCTGCAAGTTGTGGGGGGAGGGGGGGGGGATGACAAATGCGTTTTGGCAATGGGAACGGGAGCTGGACTCTTTTGGGTCCCCGCAAAACGTATAGTGGTGTTCATGATGCTGGCGGGCTCTAAGCGTGTTGTGTTAGTTTATGAAAATATATGCCGGCTGGAACGGACGTATACTATAGTTGTTGCTAGACTCGACATTTCTGGGTTTTGTGGCCCTCTCTTGTGTCTGTATCTTTACTTCTCCGTGGTTGGGCCATAACTCTATGCTCACTCTGCCCGACACCTCTCAAATACGGGGACCCTCACACTTGTCTCAAGTTTATGGTGTTGTTGATTTTATGACAAAGAAACCCCAGAAGCCCATCCGGCTAGGCTGTTGAATTGCTCCAGAAAAAGGCTCCAAATAAAATACATACGTGTTTGCACGTTATAGGTAGGCTCGAGGTAGGTAAGCATATAAAGGAGGTAGGGCAAACCGCTAAAGTTGATTTGTTGGCTTTGTTTGCTTTACTTGGAGTTTTGTTGCAGCAATGGTGCAGGGCAGCCGCAACCTGTTTATGCTGGCAAGGGATGGGCACCGTTAATGAGACTAGACTCTATCGTAGGGAACAGGCAAGATAGGCAAAACTATGATCGTATTCTGCCACTGTTGTAGGTGATGTTAGTGGTGTAGAGGAAAGGCTATAGTAGGCCGACTGCCAGAGAGATGGAGGGACCCAGATGTAGGGCACCGCCCACACAAACTCGATCGCAGTTTCGAACGCTTCCCTCGTAAGGTTGGCTTCGGGACAGTGTTCAAAAGAATACAAGAGTGAGCCTACAATTTTATCCACGGTAGTGTGTGAACTAACCATCTCTAGAACCTCTTCCCTAAGCTTCAATTGAACCTCCTCGGCCGCGCCAGCCCCAACCGCATTCTAGCCCTTGGCCTCGCCCGGCCCTTCCTGCTCGACGCCGTGCTGTCTGTCGCAGCCTCGCACCTGCGCCATTGCCACCCTATTCCTGAAAGTCACCGCGAGAGTCGCGTGGGAGAGCACTTCCACCAAGCCCTCGCCGTGAGGGGCTTCCGCAGCGCGCTGGCACAGTCCAGGTTGGACCAGCAGACGGCCGACGCTTTGGTTCTGACATGCATACTGCTGAACCTCCTGGCCTTCTCGTTCAACGACAAGGACGGGAATAACCTAGAGGATTCATGGATTTTCCGTCCTGGCGACCCGCACCAGCTGGGCTGGTTCTCCCTGCTGCTCGGCCTCAAACCGCTGCTCGCGGCCACGAAGAAGTTCCGCGGTTGTAACACAATGCTCTCATGGATGTACGAGCCGTCACACCACAGCAAGATTCATCGGCCAGGCATCTTACTGCCAGCACACTGGGAGTCTTTTTTCAACAAGTCAAACTCGGACGACAGCATACTGCTTGAGCCCGCCCGCATGCTCGCCCGGGTGCGCAACGTCGCGCCCCGCGCCGATTCCTTCATCCTCTACGTGCAGTTTATAGGCGCGCTGGACATGAATTACAGCTTCCGCAACATGCTTGAGGCCCGGCACGAGCGTGCCATATGGCTGCTGGGTTACTGGCTCGGGTTGATGTGTCGCTTTGGCTGGTGGTGGATGCGCACGCGGGTCGATAGGGAGTGGCGGGCTGTGTGTTTGTGGCTGGATCAAAGGAGGGTTAGGGAGCGACCTGGGGAGGAGGGATGGGTTTGGAGGGTGTTTATGTCGGAACTTGAGCGTGTGGGGTGTTGGCCGAGGTAGGTAGAGAACTCTATGTTTACAAGCGTAGAGTCATCTACCGTCTAAGCAAGCAGCTAGCATGCCACAGACGAGCCGCTTCCGCTAGGCCTCGAAGACGCCGGTATTCGAAGCATTCGGTTCGATGTGGGTGTACCGCAAAAAGAACGACAGTCGGTCGTCGACGAGTTCAAGGCGGATCCCGGCATTTGTGTAACACTGCATACGCTGTCGTGCGGAGCCGCTGGGTGAGAGACAAACGCCGTCAGTGTGGTCTTTGTCCCCAGTCACTAATAACGGTCTCTAGTCTGACCTCACGGTAGCCTCGCGAGCATACTTGATGGAGCCTCACCTGTATGCCATGTGCCTAAGACGGTTCGAGTACCGTCCCCGATGATAGAGACGTTGAGTTCGATGCACGACCAGATCGACGCGCCGATGTTTTCCCATGATGGGTCTTGGCTGATGACGCTAGCCCTGAGCGTGAACATGCGGTAGACGGAGATGATGCAGACACTGGAGACGGGTTAGCAAAGACAATGTGAATGCTGTCGGGGAAGTAGCCATCATACAAGAAGCCGAGGCAGAAAATGCCGAGCACGATGACCGTTGCCTCAGAGGAAGCTGCAGCTGCAACACCGAGGGGAAAGGTACATAGGTACCTAGGCATGCGTACGCGGTGGTATCAAATATCACCCCATTCTCGGACAGCAGGGGAAGCCTGCCTCCGCAGATGGCTCTCGGTATGTAGGGGCGCGCCGTGCCAAGACTTATATTGGAACGGTTCAAGGAGTATTGTCACGTATTGCAACCAAAACGCATGCTGACCAATATACAAGTACAGAAAAACGGACACTGAAATTACATTGTAGGGAGAAGTGGAAAGAGGCAAACAAGCTCCTCTGGTGGTGAGCACGCCTCTTGACCAGACTGAGGGATACCGCGAGTCGTGTCACTTGCTATGCTGCCTGGCTCCGTGGACGTCGTCGAGGACAACGGGCCCAGAGCCGCCGAGGCCCAAAGGCTCACATGGGGCTCAGGGCGTTGATGCAGAGACAGGCGTGGGAGTAACCGTGACAGTACTGTACACCCATGACGCGACGTAAAGGTAGGTGGTATAGACCTGATTGGGAAGAAAGGAGGTAGAGTACTTCGTGATGGTGTAGAAGGAGGTGCTGATGCTCTTGACGTAGATGGTGGTCACTCCATACGGCGGGTATGTGAAGTCTGGTTTGCCGATCGTGGGAGTGGCAGCGGCTACCCTGGTAATGATGGCAGCGGCTGCCCGTTCCTTTAGATCCATGACCACGTCGGTGTTGTTCTTCTTGGTGCCATGATCGTGGTGGGCACCGTCATGCCCAGCATCAACATCGACATTCGATGCCGAGTCCGACGTGGGTGGCTCGGGGTCCGAGTCGGGCTGACCGTCTGCGCCCCCAGCACGGCGAACTGGAACCCGAGGACCGAGCCGGAGGTTCGAGCTGTCGGCGCGGCCGAGACGGCGGCCAGAGACTGGCGGTGGCGTGGCCGTAACAGTGTAGAAGCAAGTCGTCGTCCTGGTGAGACTGGTCACGGTAACCGTACGCACCTCAGTCACGGTCCGCGTGGTCGTCACAACTGCACTTGTCGTCGGAACCAGAGTTGTCTTAGCCTTGGCTGTATTGACTACGTACTTCGGCGTTGAGGTTGGCGGGTAGGCAACGAAGTGGTAATAGTCAATGGAGATGCCCGCGGCCGTAGGCAAAATCCAGCTAATAGTGTGATGGCCAGCACCCATGTCCTTCCCGCGCAGGCTCTTGCATGCGAACTGGAAGTTGCCCTTGTTGATGCTAGCCACCGGGATCGGGTCGCAGGTGTAGTTATCAACCTTCATGGGGCTCTTCCAGGGGTCGCTGATTCCCGGAGTCGTCCGAGGGACATAAACGACGGGTGTGACAGAATACGCCTTGCCCGAAACCGACGGAGGGAGGGTGCATTGGGATGTTGCTGCGGCGGGCCACGTCGTTGTGATCACTGTAGGACTCAGCTGGTTAGTACCTGGTACCAGTTTCTCAGAGCCGATGGAAGGAACGGGACTGACAGGAGCTCAGCCCACACGATGTACCACCAAAATAGTTGGTGTTTGTCGGCGCATAGGCAAGAGTGGCGGGGATATGATAGCCAGACGAGATGACGGTGGTCGCCAGCGCCGGAATGTTTAGAAAGCAGACCGGGAACACCATTTGGGCAACCGAGGATTCAAAGAATGACTGTAATGACTGTTTGAGATGTACGAAAAGAATGGACGGATCACGGTTGCGATCCCAGGATTGAAACGACAGACGGAAGTGAAGATCGAGGCGCAACGGGTGTTGACGACCGAAATATAACATAACAGAGATCGAGCATCGCGAGATTGCGCCCTCGTGGTGCCAAGCTGTCAGACAAGGATTAGACGGAGTGGTGGTCGCCCCGGACGCGCGAGCCCCTGATAGCTGTTTGTGGGCGGGACATAACGAAGTTTATCAACAACGTTCCTTGTCTGTGCGGTCCCCGGCGAAGGTGTTCGATTGCGCAGCAGACGATGAAGCTTGTTCACAGACGGTTGAACTCGAAGCATTCGATGAGGATAAGTACGTAGGTACCTTAGTTAAAATTACTACGTCCAAGGCACCTCGTCAAAAACGCACCAAGGGATGAAGGGCATCCTCCCGAATCTAGAGGTGCTAAAGTAGAGACTAATCCAATGAGCTGGTCTAGGTGTTCGACCTCGGTGTGTCTCTGGAATACCCTTGCTCCAGACTGCCCAAAGTGGAAGGGCAGTGTTGGCCCCCCATCGACCATCTTCAACAAGCTGCATGTCTCGCTCTTGATTCGCGCCGTTCGCCAGAGAGTGGGGAACGCGTTTGCCGCAATCGGATTAGCGAGACCCAGGCCTGAGCCTCGTGGGCGACTTCGACTCAAGTCTCGTTATCGACAGAGAGAATGGGTTCAACCTTGCAGCTCCAAGATACTACAAGGACTCGATCAACACGGATACTGACTGTCAACCACTTCCCGCTTTGGGTCTCAAAAACTGTCTGATTTCCTGGCATTACTGTGCCTATAAGGGCACCCCCTACGCAAATTATTACGTCTCCCTTCTCTCTTTTCACATCCCCTTTACCGCCGTCCCGCTTTCCTACACCGAGGGCCCTTCCCCTTGCCCTTCCCCTTGCCCTTTCCATCGCCATGGCCATCACCTTCCCCCCCAATGTGGGGCAGGTCACCGCCCGTTAGATTCAGCAGCTTCCCGAAGTCAGGTGTGCCCAGCCCTGTGACGGGGTCCCAGCCGGGCGTGGCGTTCCAGCTGGCGTACGGCACAATCGGCGTGAGCAGGTCCGAGAACTTGTCCACACCCGTGCACCCGGTCGACCCGCCGTGCACAATGTCCACCAGCCCGGCCTTGCCGCTGCTATACAGCCACGGATTGAGGAACCCCAGCGGCCTCTTCCCCTGCGCCAGCCGCGCGTTGTTCAGCAGGCTGATCAGTGACGCGAACGTTGGCGCCGACGCGCTCGTTCCCGAAATCAGCCAGCCCTTGTTGCCCGAGTAGATGTGGTACCGCGAGGCCTGCGCTGCGACGTCGGGGAAGCCCCGCCCCTGCGGGTTGTACAGACCCTTCCACTGGTCGCCGAGGGAGGTGAGGTAGGTCGAGACCGCCTGGTTTTGGTATGCCGGGCGAGGGAAGACGTCGGAGAAGCCGCCCGAGGAGAAAGACACGGCCTGTTCGGGCTGGACGTACCGTGTGCCGCCGACGCTGGTGACGTAGGGGCAGGCGCTGCGGAGAGGGGGAGAGGTGAGTATAAATACTGTTGGGGGGAGTGACATTCTGAACGGGGCCTTACGCTGGGAAGCCCGGATTGAACCGGGTTGTGTTCTTGCCGTCGTTCGTCTGGCATGCTGAACCGACGCCAGTGCTAGGAATTCACGGTCAGCGGTATGTTGGATTGGGACGACAGTATCCGCGCTTATACTCACTCCCCAGACGAAAAGATAACGGATACACCGCGAGCCCCCAGCTGGCCGATCATTTGGCAGACCTTCTCGGCGTACGCTCGGGGGACCGACTGCTCATTCTCGCCGTACGATGTGGTTAAAGTCTGCGGCAGCTGCGAGTCGTCTAGCTTCAGGAGGTAGGTGAAATATTCCAGGTACGGCTCGTTGTCGTTCTAGGGGTTTGGCTAGTCAGTATTTATAATTCAGCATTTAGAGAGGGATCGTACATCGTCTGCCCCCGGCTGACTGTGCTATCGGTTAGCATGTGGTCGACATCACACTGACGGCCAAGTTCACTCACTCGAGATCTTGAACCAACGGCCCCCGACCGCCTGTGCTATAGTAGATGATAGGCATCTTGTATGACAAAGCCACAGCGTACTGGACGTCCAGGGCCGCCTCGGCGTCGTCGTTAGGATCCGTGGCAATGACCTGCTCGTTCACTCCGCCATTGATTCCCACGCTGGTGAAGGTGGCGTCGGCGGCATACGGCGCCCACGCCGCGCTCCACAGCGCGAGCTGGTCGTACTTGGCCCACTTCTCGAGGAAACCGGACACGCCGAACAGGCTCGGCTGGCTAGGGTCGGCCTGGTACGAGCCGACATTGTACAGCGACCGGAGGCACTCGGGCGTGATGGTGTCGTTGCAAAATGCCACGTCAAGCACCTGCGGCGGGATCGCCGCTGCCGCTGCCGCCTGGGTCTGGAGCTGCGCGGCGTCGACCACCTCCAGGATCTGGCTGCGATGAGGCCGCAATTCTCCGAACCGTACCACGGGCGCCACCATCTTGATATGCTCCGTCACGTCGTCGGGCACCGAGTACTCGAGCGCGCGCACCCGGGTGACGCGAGTGTCGGAGTCGTGCGCCCATAGGCCAAAGTCGGCCTCTAGCAGCGCCGACGCTTCCCGTACCGTCACCGACAGGTTGATCCACTCGCCGTCCTCGTGAACCTGCGCGTCGGCGATGCCCGCGCTGCGCAGCCACGAACGCACCGTCACGGTCGACTCGGCCCGCGGCGCCATCATGTCCGCGAGAGCCTCCCGCGACAGATGCTGGCCATACTTGGCATGGGACGGGTCTGAGACCTCGTACAGGGTGCGCTCAAACAGGGCTTCGTTGGGCTGTTGCAGAGCGATCCGCAGCTTGAGACGCTGGTCCGGGGAGGCGTCGCCGAGGCGCGTCCATCCCTCAGGTTTGCCGGGGACCGATTCGAAGACGGAGGAGGCGCAGTGTCCGAGGGCGGCGAGCGCCGCGGTCAGGAGGACGTGTTGACGCATGCTGCCGCGAGTCTACCGGCGGGAGCTGGCAGGAAACGGTGGGAGACCGGCGTGTGTGGGAGTGGAGGGAGGTGCAGGCGAATTGGGCAGTAGAGGATTTGGGGGATAGGGGGCAGTGGATGCAGGACTGTTCATATATAGAGAGGCTTCCTCCAGGCCACAACCCGACTGCTTGCGAGGAGTCCGGGTTCTTGGCAAGCCAAGCAAGTCACACTGAAGTCCGCTTGTCAAAGCCGAGGTTCTCAGAGGGGGGCCGTTACGACCCTCCGGCGTTCCAGCCATGAGGCCCAGCAGTCTACGGAGCAGGTCCTCGGCAAGCTAAACAAGTCAAGCTGAACGCGTCCGTTTATCAAAGCTGAGGTCGCCGAGCTCCACGTGCTCGACGGGGGCCGTGACGGCGTTCCGGGGTTCTAGGCCTGAGACCGGGGCGGCCACAAGCCCCAACGGCAACTAAAGACGCAGCCGGCGCAGAATCGCCAAGTCGGGAAAGTCACCCGCCGCTACCCCTAGGTACTCAGATTCCGCTAAGACGCAAGGCGTCAGCCGCTGCAGCAAAAGGGGAAAGGGGCACAGACTCTCAGGGCCTCCCTTGTTGACGTTCCTCATGGGGCCGCGAGAAGCCAGCCACCTCCACCGCTCCCACAATCAATGTCAGTGATCCGCGTCCAAAGACAGTCGGGAAACGGATAACTAACTACCGCCTCTCAAAGTCGCAGTCGATATTTCCCTCCCTGCAAAATAGTCAGTCTGTGTGTCTGTACATACTTCTACCGTAGCAATATCAGAATCCCAATCATGTCATCAAGCGCCAACAACCAACTACCTCCCTACCCGCCATTCATACCCGCGCCGGCCAGCCAGAGGGCCAGTGATCTCGCCGTCGTATCCGCATCCAATGTTCCCGCCCGTCCGCCCCCCAACCCTTTTTCTGGGGTTCGATTGGTGTCATTTCCTTGCCTGCCGGCCCTCAGCGGCTCTCAGGGTCTGTGTTCTGCCCGTTGGGCGTGACCCGCATGGGAGATGAGAAGATGCGTCGCTTCATTTCAGCGCGCGCCCATTCGGCCCCGAGTATCCTGCGCCACAGCGGCAAGCTGAACGGCCGGGCTTGACTTGTCGCGTCTTCGGTTCCTTTGCTAGCTTGGCAGGCTAGATAACCGGGTTACTGTGTACGGAATAGCCGGCGAACCGCGGGCAGGGGCATGCCGAGAAAGTTTCGTCTCATCGATGCCCGGAGCTTGTTTCCTGTGGCGCCAGCTTAAACACGCTCGGTCCAACAATAATCATTGACTTGAATACATATTGCAAAGACAAGCAAGAAAGGAAGAAAAGAAGGGAGCCATGGCCTCGGAGGCGGGGCCTGCTGAGTAGGCGCAAGGGCCCCTGAAGACAGCCTCCTCGGACCCCAAAGGCAATGTCCCGGCAAACGAAATCGGGACCAGGGGAGCGAGGGGGAACATGTTGTTCGGCGTCAAGCCCACTGTCTGGTACTTCTTGATCTTCAGCTCGCAGATGTCTGTCGAGTAGGAGCCGCCAATGCAGTTGAGTATTGTCTGGCGAGAATAGCAGCAGTCCACCAAGTTTACGATCGTAAGGTTTTGCACTAGGGTGTAGGCGACGTCGTAGCTGGGTCCGCTGCGCAAGTTCTGTACCCAGTGGTTGCCGTCGTAGTTAGGTAGGATACACGACGGCCACAGCCGTGGCGAGAACCGTTGCAGTTTGTGACCACCACGGTCACGGTCTTGGCAGCATCGGCATCGATGTAGCTTCTGCAAAAGGCCGCAGCCTACTCCTCGAGATCCGAAACGCAGGCTTCGTAGAGATACTTGCGGCAGGTGAAGGATTCGAGGACGCCGCCGACGGAGCACGCGTCGAAGAAACGGGGCCGCCCAGCCGCGACCAGAGGCACGCTGGAGCCGAGGACAGCGAGAACCACTGCAGCCCGCATATCTGACGGAATAGCGAAGGCACGTAAACGAATGGCTGGGTCCACCCTGACCCGATGGGAGATCAATGACCAGTGATGGATAAGATCGAGGTTCCAGAAGGAACGGCTGCTTTGCTCCTTTTCACAAAGCCCTAATCCATCTCCCCTGCCTCCAGCTCACGACGCCCACATCCATGCACCTCGATGTAAACGTCCTGATTCGGGTTAGCCCGTTAGCTGAGCATCAAGCGAGACCAGCTTCGGATTAGCAAGCCCTTGGCGGCCGGGCTACGTCCTTTGAGGGTATTCGGCGCAGACAGTGAGTTAGGGAGCATTTACGACAGTAGTCTAAAAAAAGCTCAGGCAGCGGAGCCGAGTTACTCGGATCCCTCTAGCCTGGCTTTTAGTACGGGGATGTCTGTGTAACGACCTCTGGGGTGCCGTCATACGACGAGTTTGATTTCGATAGCCGATCCGACATATCTTTTGAGTCGCTTGGCGGGCTGGTTGTTGGATGCAGAATTGGGTGGCTGCTCGGCTCATCGATTCAGAGGCTGGCCGATGCTCCACGAAACTGAACAAGCATGGAGAGGGAGGCCGTTTGTTATCCGCTCACGTTTTATATTATCGGAACGAGTATTGATGATATACCTCCTTTTGGTCCTTTGTCCTTTCCCCCTCTTCACTTTTTCTCCCCTTCTCCCTTTATCCCCGTCTCCCCTTTTCCTTTCGCCTTCCTTTACAAGCTCTAAAGCTTGCGAGACACGATATATGAATGTCTACCAGCATTATTGCACCCTCGTCCGTTCCCTGTCAGCCTCTTTAGCCTGGCTTTCAATCGTGGCAATGTTTAGGTTGCCGTTTGCGCGACAGTGTTGGAACTGAAAGGATTTGCAAAGAGCAATATGAGCATCTATGGGTATGGGTATTGCAATGCACCTTATGTATTTGTGTGTCTACCGACACCTCTTTGTCTAGATGGGTGTCTCTGCCAAGGAGAATCGATTTACCCCTTTTCCGCCCGCACCAGGCGCATCATCCTCCCCCCACCCCCAGGCTGAGAGGAAACCTCCCGAAGCTGCACCTTCACATCCTCCGCCACTTTCTCATACGCCCAACTCGAGCAGTCGTCATCCGCAAGAAGCCCGTCACGCGACCCTGTCGACCCTCGGCGCTCATCCCCGTCACGATACAAAAACACAAGCGGTAGGGGATCGTCTCGCCAGGTCGGCAGGCGCATATGGCGCGTCTGCAAGGCCACGAC
>FTCU01003139.1_pt1 | contig 22068 bp, 33 predicted proteins | sample 1639521 | NCBI WGS metagenome assembly FTCU01 (sample SAMEA3914864, study PRJEB12502) | metagenome | biome: forest; material: soil | place: USA | collected 2012-03-12 | depth 0.3 m
GTGGTGACGGTGGTGACGGTGGTGACGGTGGTGACGAGTGGTGGCTCCAGGGTCGCGGAAGGGGTGATGCCAGGAGTAAGAGGCTTCTCGCTGAGCCGTGAAGCCTCGCGAAGGGGTAGGACTGGGCCATCGAGCGGTCCTCTGCCGGGGAGTGCTGTAGTGGAGAGAGGAGAGATGGATGTCGCTCCCATGCTGGGTGCTGTGTCTGCCAATCCTTTGCGTGCGTCTTCTATGCCGTGCGCGAGATGGAGACCCGAATACCTTGGACATCCCTCGCCCGTCAGGTATTGTAGGGAGTAGGACATCGATCGGCCGCCCAATTGTGACTCAACGTGAAGATAAGGAACCTCGGTCATGGACGAGGACCCCTCCTCGCATCCGATCTCGGGACAATATGGCACTGCAATTCCCATCAAGCGTACGCAGGCACGACCTTGGCATTTCAGACCCGACTGAAACTTTAGAGAGTCTTTTCGAATTGCTATGAAGAAAACTGTGACATGGTTGCTCGTGACTCAGTGTGTAGCTTCTGCTTCTGTGGCTCGGAGCTGCCGCTGCACATGCCTGAGCACTTGCAATCCGAGTCACTCGAAAAACATAAACCATGCACGACACAGGCTCACAGGCTCCCTGCGACGGCAACCCAACCGGCTGATGCTCCCGCCACTGCAAAGTGGGATGGAGATGCAAAAAGTCGCGACACTGCCTCGGAGAGTTGCCACAAGACACGGCAGGCACACCACCTCACAAACGCCGTGCGTCGATCGCCAGGCAGAGCCCATCCGTGCAACTGACAACCACGATTGACAAAGCAATGATACTCCACCAAACCGGCCACTTCCTCGAGCCATCCCCGACGCCTCAACGGAGGAAGCGCGCAAAGGCGCAATGGTTCGGCCGAGCCAAGATGACAGCTGGCCGGGTCTCGGCGGGCCATCGGCCTCGGACACATCCGAATCCGCCCCGCGTTCATTGGGTGGCTGCCACGGAGCCGGAGCTCGAGAATTGCTCCGTGTTGGGCATTGCGGGAACGTTACGGGGGATTGCGACGGCGCGACACCACTATCCTGGCCTAGCGCTGCGCAACAAGCTTCTTCGCCCTGGATCCCTGGAGGCTTTTGCTCAAGGCGCATGGATCCCCGAGAGATCCCCCACTCAAGCACACCATCCTGCCAGCCGCATTGCCCGCAGCATCCAAATACGGAGGTATAAGTTGGCTGTCTACGTCAGCTTGCTCAGCCACCTGGCCAGTCTCGGGTTCCAGGAGCCGCCTTTCGATTTGATTTCCTTTTTCGGACCTTGTTTCGAACGTCGGAGCTTTTGCACGGGAAGAGCGACTTGACTGTCGGCGGCGGCGACATCAGCTTCACCGACCGACACTTTCAGGCCGAGTTGGGACCTCAGACACCTTATAATAACTTCAAACCCTCTTCTCTCCCGTCCGTCCAGCGCCCAGCGCCCAGCGCCCAGCGCCCAGCGAAGTGAACCACCACTCAACCCCCAAGTCCCTCTCCGCCGCAAGCCGTCTCCTTGCCCACCATGCTCCCATACCGTCTTATATCAATCATCTCTCTCGGCAGCGCCTACGCCCTGTCTTCCGGCCGGATCCCGCAATGCCCGGAAGTTAGATTTCTGCCCGGCTTTGCAGCCATATGGGCGATCCAGGCCCTGGCGTGGGTCGTCTGGATAGTCATTCTCTACCCAAAGCTCTTCTCCCCTCTCAGGGGCCTCCCGGAGCCCAGTGGCAATTCGTGGTTCATGGGCCAGTTCAGAACGATCATGTCTCAGCCCACAGGGGCGCCGATGAGGGAGTGGTACGGATCCCCTTCTCTCCAGAATTGCCGCGGCCAGTCTGCTAACCCTCCGCAGGATCAATTCGATCCCGAACAATGGCCTCATCCGGTATCTCGGCCCATTTAACCAGGAGAGGGTCCTGCTCACGTCGCCCAAGGCTCTCGCCGAGGTGCTCGTAACCAAGAATTACGATTTCATCAAGCCGAAAGCGATCCGCTTCTCCATTGGCCGCATCTTGGGCATCGGCATCCTCCTCGCCGAGGGCGATGAGCACAAGCTGCAAAGGAGAAACCTCCTCCCGGCCTTTGCCTTCCGCCACATCAAAGAGCTGTACCCGGTGTTTTGGACCAAGTCGCGCGAAGGCGTGCAGGCCATGACGGAACAGATCCTTCAGGACGCTGCAAAGGGACCCGAGCCGGAAAAGCAGACGGGCGTCTTTGAGGCCAACAACTGGGCTTCGCGTATTACGCTCGACATCATCGGCGTCGCTGGCATGGGCCGCGATTTTGACGCCATCAAGACCCCAAAGAACCAGTTGACCGAAGCCTACGCCCGCATATTTAAGCCAAGCCGCCAGGCTCGTTTCCTCCAACTGCTCGGCATGATCCTCCCTCTACGGCTCGTTGCCTTGATACCAATCAAACGCAATGAAGACATCGGAACCTCAGCCCGCCTGATCAGGGCAGAGTGTGCCAAGCTGATCAGGGAGAAGAAGGAGAGGCTGGCGAACAAGGAGTTGACCGACGTGGACATCCTCTCGGTGGCCTTGGAGTCTGGTGGCTTTAGCGACGAGAACCTCGTTGACCAGCTCATGACGTTCCTCGCTGCCGGGCACGAGACAACCGCTTCAGCCATGACCTGGGCCGCGTACCTTCTCGCCAAGCACCCCGAGGTTCAAACCCGGCTGCGCGCCGAAGTCCGCGAGCACCTGCCGCCCATGTCGGACGACGAATCGACCGTGTCAAGCTCGGATATCGACCGCCTGCCTTACCTCAACGCCGTCTGCAACGAGATTCTGCGTTACTACGGGCCTGTACCCCTGACATGTCCGTCAATTTCGAGTTCTTTATGCCCCCTTTAGCTGTCTCCGGGAGCTCTCGGGAGCAGAGTTGCTCCCGGACTACTCCCGTTACCCCCAAACAGGAAATTGTGGGCTGACATTGTTGGACAGTCCGTGTATCCGAGAGCAACACCACCATTCAAGGGCAGTTCATTCCCAAGGGCACCCAAGTCATGCGTACGTCAAATCCGAGCTGTTTATCTTCCCTCTCAGCTGTCTCGGGAGCACTCGGGAGCAACTTTGCTCCCAAACTACTGCCGCCACTTCCCAAACAGGAAATTACTGGCTGACACTATAAGACAGTTGCTCCGTGGGCCGTCAACAAGTCCGAGACCCTGTGGGGGGGGGACGCGCTCGACTTCAACCCGGAGCGCTGGCTTCCCAAGTCGGACGCCGACAAGCATGCGGCGAGCGGCGGAGCCGAGAGCAATTACGCCTTTATGACTTTCTTGCACGGTCCGCGCAGCTGCATCGGCCAGTCCTTTGCGAAGGGCGAATTTGCCTGCCTCCTTGCCTCGTGGGTTGGGCGGTTTGAGATGGAGCTGAACAATAAGGAGGAGCTGGATGAGTCCAAGGTGGAGATCAAAGGTGGCATCACGGCAAGGCCCGCGAACGGCATGTACATCAAGGCAACGGTTCTTGACGGGTGGTGAGCTGGCCAGTCTGGCGCTCGGATGCGCTCGTCTCCTCTCAAGTTCTCCTGCTGTACTATGTCATCGGTAGGAAGCAAGACCGACTCTCGACCAGCAAAGGCCCCTTCGGTCCCCCTGGTCCTCGCCCGCCCACTGGTGGGGGGGCGGGCGGGGTATTCTGTTGACTGAAACTCGAGGGGCATGGTTCTGGGGGCCCCGACCGAGGTGGATGACCGAGCCGCGCTCTTGATGGCAACGCTCCGTCGGCCATGAAACGGTGCCCCGAGGCAGGAGACTTTGTCCGCCCCTCGAGCTCACACGGCTCGAGCCTCATCGAAGCGGCAAGGGAGGTGGGAAGGACCGGATGACCGAAGGGAGGAGGATGTTGGTGGTTGTTGAGCCGTCAATGCCGCCGAAGAGATGCAACGACAATGGGGCCGTCCCGTTTGCTTTGACTGGTTGGGTCTCTGCTGAGCGGGAACCCGGAAGCACCCCCCCTCCTGGGGAGTGGGGAGGTCATAAGACGCCGAGACACGTTGCTGTACTGTGTAGCCCGCATGGAGTTATTTGTTATACAGAATAAGCTTGTCTCGAATCCGCCCGAGCTCATGAGGGTGATCTCGCCTCGGCCGTCAAGCAAATAGGGCAGGTTAGAAATAGATGGTGGGTTCGCGAACCAGGCCTGGCTGGCGATCGTCAGCTGGGACTCCCTGCCGTCTCTGGGCGGCCTTGGAAACATGAAACATCCGTGCTGCCCCATCCCGCTCCCAACCTTGGAAGCCAGGCGAGCCAGGGGAGACAGGGCACGCCAAAGGGCGGGAGACGGGAGAGCGGCGGGGCGGGCTACTTAGGGCGGTGGGTTCATGCAAGGCATCGTCCACGTTCACGGACCATGTTTCAGTCGCCGCGCACTTACACCCGCTCAGGTACGGCCATTGACTCGCAGTGCCCTTGCTGCAAGTCACCAACTTGCACGGCACCAGCGTGAGTCGCCCTTCTCCGTAACAAGGACGGACGAATGGCAGCGCCGAGTATCGCTGAAGTCTGCAGTCCAGGCAGTGCGCCCGGCCCGCCCGGCATGATGCAACTCATTTCTTCATCGTCAGCCTGGATGAAATGCAATGCAAATGCGACGAGGCACAGGTGGCTGTGGGATCTGGGCTGTAATCTGCACGCCGCCGTACGGGCTCTGTAATTCGGTTTGCGATACGGAAGAGGCCCCCCACACTCGGTTCGTGCACCAAGGTGTGGTCCAGTTGGCTTGCTCACCTTGGCTTGCCGCCGCGCCCTCCGTGGGCAGCAGAAGTGCCGCTCCGTGACGGCAAATCTGCCGAATTTCACCCTTTCCGATGCCGTCTTGGGTCCCTGCGGGAGAGTAGCTGTGGAGGAGCTAGTGGCGGAGAGGGTAGATGGTATTCTGTGGGTGGCCAAGGACGTGTGAGGTCAGGCACAGACGGTTGTTGAGGTTGAAGCATGCGATTATCTCGTCTAAGATCTACATGTGAACTCATGCAACAGTACTGGGCTAGACCGGCTGTCTGCCTGTGGGATGATATCGTGACAGATATCCCAAACTCCCTTTCCGCCATCTCCAATGCCAGCCAGACCCAACCACCCTACCCCCGACCCAATGTCCCAGCCCAAAAACCCAGAGAACGCCAACCTGTCTCTTGCAAATAACCAGTAGCCGATGGCCCAGTATTAATACATCATACAATAACACACGATAACCTTGATCAGGCAGAAGCGAAACAGAAGAAGAAAAAGAAAAAGAAACCCCAGCTCCTCATCACCTCCAGGTCCCATGTATCCTCCCCCTCGCCCTCACGCCTCTCTTGAGCCCAACATCCCCATTCACCAGCAGGCTCTTCCACCGCCGCCCGACGCTGTTCCTGTCCTTGCCCAGACTGCGGGCGCAGTCCTGCCAGTCCGACTTGGTCAGCTTGAGCTTCTCGAGGACGAGTTCGACTAGGATGCGGTCCTCCTCGGTGCTCCACAACTCGCCGTCGGCCTCGAGCACCACGTCCGTGCCTTGTGGCTCTGGGTTGTTGGTGCTGTTGTGCTGGGGTTTTGATGCGCCGTGGAGGGTGTGGTAGTCGGAGCGCTCGAGACCGAGGGGGAGGATCTCGGGTGCGATGCGCGAGCGCTTGGGAGTGTGCGGTTGGGGGTCGTTTTCTTTGTCGTGCTCGAGGGTGTTGTTGCTTTCTTGCTCCATGTCGCTGTCGACGTCGTCTTCGTGGTACCGGTCTGCGTCGTCATCGACGGCGCGGCGGCGCTTGTTGGGGCCCCTCGCTGGTGGCTGCTGTGCGGCGGAAGCCGTGCGCTTCACGATGCGCCTCCTTGCCGGGCCGGCGTCGCCCACCGTCGGTTGTGACGCGGCGTCCGTCTTGCGTGAGCGCAGGCGCAGTTTTAGTGGTGAGGGCGCATGCGCCAGCGGAGGGGTGGGCAGGTTCGCGTGCGACGACGTCGGTGGGGTGATTGGCTCTTGGGCGACGGCGAGGGGGGGCACCGGGTGGGTGAGGAGGGACTGGAGAGAGCGACATGTTGAGAAGATGTTGCCGATGGCTGTCTGTGTCGAGAGCTGGGGAGGGCTTGCAGGCGGCGAGGCGAACAGCGCCGACTGGAGGCGCGTCAAGGGTGGCGTTTGCGACGAGTCGCATGGCAAGGCAGACGGCAGCAGCATGGTTGTGGCTGTTGGTGTTGTCGTCGTGGATTTTATTTGGGGACTTGATTGTCGGTGGTGTGGTAGGGGCAGAGTATTATAGGGTATGGTCGCAAAGCGCGGGCCGGCAGCGATATATGACGCGGGAGGGTTTCGTTGGCTGGGAGGATGGATGGCTGAATGATGTGCGCTCGCTCCCGGATGCGGGTGCGGTTTGCGACAGGGCAGGAATGCGCGCGTTGGTTGCGAATGCGGTTGGGAGCAGTGTGCGCCGCGCAAGGAGAGCACAGCAAGCTGTCGCGGTTGGTGGCAAGTGTTCGAGTGAGGAATCTGTCGAGAGACTGGTAATGCGCGCGGTCGCAACGGTGGTTGTTGCGAGTGTGAGAAGCTGAAGGTGTGGGCGCAGTCCGGGGAGAAGGTGAAGAGGGAATCCGTTGACGGACGGGGGGCCGGGGGCAGAGGAATAATGCGCCTAATAAGAGCAGGTCTTGCCTAGCGGCAGTCGATTCACGTAACTGCGAACAGGGAGCCGGTGCGCAGAAAGTGGGCCACATGACGGGCAGACAGGGCTTCCAGGTGGTCGGCAGGGCGGGCTGGCCAATGGCGATCAGCGAGGGTGATGCAGGTGCCCCTCCACCACGGCCCTCCACAGTTTTGCTCATGCAAGCACTTAACGGAAAGTGACGAAAATGGAGCCCTCTGGTTCTGTATTCTGTACTCTTCGCATCGGATTGAGGAAACGGACGCGGGCCAATACCCGAGCCACCAACGTTACCTTCACGTTCCGGGTCTGGAGCGGCGATCGGGAACGAGCTGGCCATACGAGGAGAGTACAGTACGGTACTGTGCTGCGTACTTGGTACAGCAGGAACAGGCAGAGGGGCACAGAGTCAGGCTGCGAGACCATGAGGACGCCCCGTTTCAACTTTTACTTCTTCTCCCATTCCGCTCCGTATCTCACCTCCCACACCTCCTACACCGCGCCACGCCAGGGCCGGGTGCATCGACGTGCATCAGCCCTGGCCTTGGGGCGTCGAACGGCCGCCGCATCTTGGCAAGGGCCGGCAGCTCGGGGAGTTTGTCACTCGTCATCTCGCTCGGCTCGACTCTCAAGAGCGCATACGGAGTTCAGAACACAGCTGGTACAGAATACTGTGCAGAATACCCCGGCCGACCCGGCCCATGGTCTATATCCCAGGTCCTAAGGGGTGGCCAGCCTGGTTTGCCCGCCCACGTTTGCGCCACCTCTGTGATGAAACGGCCTTCCAGGCATGCAAGCCTCGCCTTTTTTTAGCTTCTTGTGTTTGCCTGGCAAGGAGTTTCGAGAGACACTGCCACTGCCGCTGCCGCTGCCGCGGCCGCCGCCTCGTCCACTGGGTTTGGGATCTGCTGTATGAGGTCAGGGCATGACGAGATCCACGTCACGACGTTCCTAACAAGGGCGAGAGCAGGAGACGGCCGCCTCGGATCGCCAGGTCCGTGTCCTGATGGCGAGGGAGGGGGCTAGCGGCGGCCTGGAGATGCAGGAACAAAGGCACTCCCCGGCCGCGAGCTAACGAATCCATCACCCCATCCCGGACGGAAAGCAATTGACTTGCCCCTGGGGACGTGGGGTGGCTCTCTTTTCGCCCTCTTTTCGCCCTCTTTTCGCCCCTGGCTTGTCCAAATGCAGGTAAGGGCCGGTCCCGAGGGCGAGGGAGCTAAAAAAAATCCTTTCCCTTAGCTTCTTGGTTTCTGGGGAGCTCTGGGCCGGGTTGTATTCTGTAATCTGCACTTCAGACACACCACCATTAAACGGCAAAATCCTCACGACGGGAATATCCACTCTCTCAATAAATCAGAAAAAGAAAGAGAACTGGCGGGGTTGACCGCCGAGCTTGTAGCTGTGGTGGGCCCTCTTCGCATGAATTCCGGGTTCTGCAGAGCACCACCAATCTAGCAGGACTGGCAGCAGGACTGGCAGCACTCGGCGAGTCCGCGGGGCAGAAGCAGAAGGGGCGGGAGCGCTAGGGGAGGGAGCGGGGGGAGGGGAGGAGAGAGGGGCGGAAGAAGGCGGCGGGCTGGGAGACGCGTCTAGACGCGAGATGCGCGCGACGCGTACGCGATTTAAAGTGGGTCCAATTTAGGCTCAATGGCCAATCCACGCGTTATGGAGGGCGGCATGTGCTGTTGATTGGACGCCGCTCAAAAACGGTTTCCGCGATCCCTACGCGAGCCCCACCAGAGCTCTTGAGGCGCTTTGATCATTTTCTGGCCCGGCCACACCTTTTTCCAACCACCAGCAATCAACCGGGTTCCCTTTTCGAGGCAACTCAACCCCCAGTCTCACACCCTCTCCCGCTCCGTCATCCGACTCCGACTCAAACCCCGGTTCGTCTCCTGTGTGCCCGGCTTGCATGCCTCGCATGGCCTTCGGACCTCTGCCGAGTGTGGACCCAAGCCACTGACTTACTATGTACTCCCTGTCCGTCACCAGGACTCGGGACTCGGGCTTGTCGAAACGGCTGGTTTCATGATTGCGCCCCATGCAGCCCAACCTCAACGTGACAGTCTATCCATCACACAAGTATATCACGTCTGTCTCCTCGGTGTTCTTGGTTAGTATCGGTAGCACCTACTGCTTATTCGTTGTCCTCCTGTATCACACGACATCTGGATGTGTTGCGTACAACGTCGAAGCCAGTTTTCCAACTTGTTCTCATTTCGCCGGGTCGTCCCATCCATGACTTGGACTCTTGTAGCGAGCATCACTGCCTTTGCAGCTGCAAACTTGTTAGATGTATTTGGTCTTGTCGAGATGACGGCTATCGGGTGCAAGTCTGCCCTTTGATGCCTCATGGATCTGGTCACAGCAGACATCGAAGCCTGGAATATTGATCTTGGTCCGAAAAACAGAACAAAGACTTCGTCTGAGCTTCGGATGTCCCTTAACCTCTAGGTATCAGTGTCAAGGCCACGTGCTGATGATCGCAAGAAAGGTTCTGCCAGCCCAGAGATGGTGCCTTGTCTGCCGTCCTGCTTCATGAACAACCATCGAAATTGGTTCTCTGCCATGGTGAGGGAAGCAACTCGAGGTCGGTGGAAGTCTAGCAAGACCCTATTTGTGCCCATGGCATCTGAGAAATAACCCTGGCTCGAGCAACAGCAGTCATAGTGGTCTCAAGGGAACGAAAGGTCACCCGTCGTCCCGTCTGCCAGTGGCTATCACACCCACCGTCGTCCCAAGTGTTCCAGGTCATTCACTTTGTTGTTTCCATCACGTCTTGTCACGAGAGCAGCCCATTGCCACGTCAACCGGGAGCCCTTCCCTTCCTCCCACGCCTACTTATAGCTGATTTCCCTTCCCACAACTGCCGCCTCTTCCAAAATCCCCACCGACCGGGCCAAAAAAAGAACCACACGGCCTCATCCATCCATCACCGCCTGCTCACGGTTGCCATAAACGGTACACTCTACTTCACGAGCCATTACCTTGTCCTCGCCGTTTCTGCTTCGTTGATTCTTGCACCATCTTGCTCCCGGGCGCTGCGATACAATCCCGCGTCGCCCAACAACGACTTCTTTCACAGATCCTACCAATGTCTGACGCACTCGCTGGCCGTCCCGGTGACGTCTCGAGTGCCATGGAGACCAACGAGGCCCAAGGCATGCGGTCGCTGGAGTCGATTGCCAACGACCCGTCTCGCACCCACCGTGATTGGTATCCCAAGTACGGTCGCGTCCAGAAGTGCGACTACTGCAATGGCCGCTCTGCGGGCACCTTGCACGTCTGTTCCTCCTGCAGCGTCCGCATCTGCGAAAACTGCGCCCGGAACCGCGAATGGGACTCGGACCGCTCTCGCCACTTCATCGATGTCGACGCCTGCGACTGGGTCGTCAAAAAACCCGTCAGACTGCCCAACAACAAGACCAACAGCACTCGCGGATCCAAGCGTCCCGCCCAGTCCGGCTCGGGTGATGACGAGTTCCCGACTCCCGCTGCCCGTCGTCGCAAGCTTGAGACGCACGAGGACGAGGATGACGACTTGGCCAGCCAGGCCGATACCATCCCGGACACCCGCCCCCGACCTGACCCACGGTTTGATCCCATTCACACTCGCCGTGACGGCTACGACAACCACGAGGATCGCTCCGTTTATCAACACCCAAACCCCCATTACCATGACCACAACCAACACTCCGTTCTCAAACAGCAGGCGGCAGGCCCTAGCCGCTTTTCCCAGCATGGCGGAATGAGACCAGAAGAGGACCACGACCGGCGCGCTCCCGCTAGAGCCGTTTCAACTCTTAGAGCCCGCCCGGATATTCGACAAACAGCTGCCAGGGCCATGCTAAGCATGGGCCAATACTCTCGCCGCTCTCCCGACGGTCTTTTCGTTGACAATGCCGAGGAATACGGCGACAGCGAGTATTATGATGACCAAGACAACGACAATGTTGACGACGAGGACGAAGGAAAGGGGTATACCAGGAATGCAAACGGCCCCCGTCACCGCAGCAACCGTCCGGCCGAGAACCCCGCTGTCCGGCCTGCTACTCGGGGCCGCGACCACTATGCACAGCTCGACGTACCGCGGGCTCCACCCTTGGGAGCGTAGGATACTCCCACGGTGGAAGGCCGTGAGCGCGACCGTCAAGTCCTGGACGTCTATAACTGGATCTACGGAAACCGGCCCAACTTGAGCCCCAACCGTATCCGCACTCGGATTCCCGACCGCTGGGGTGGCGACTGGCAGAGCTCGGCCTCGCGGTACCTTGCTCCCCATTACCAGACCCACGACAATGAGCAGCAGCACGGCAATGATGCCTACTCCCGCCCGCCGCCTCACCCGACCTACCAAGTCCCTCCCCTCAACTACCACCGCCACAACGAGGTAAGTCCTTCTACACCCACCCCACAGCCACTCAAGAAACAAAAGCCAATCACTCCAACCAACCCACGTCCCTGATTCATACCCAACTAACACCTCACCTCCCAGCAATCCCCTCACTACCACGAATACCACAAGCCGCCCTACGCCCCGCGCACCTACATCCCGACCGCACGCAACCCGCCCCAGCCGCACCCCTTCAACCACTACACCGCCATGCAGGTCTCCGAGATGCAGCACGACCGCCAGACGCTCGACGAGATGCAGCGCGCCTGGCTGCACAACCCGACGCTGCGCAGCTGCGTCGACGGGCACTATGCGATCGGCCTGCTGTGGGAGGTGTTTGAGCTGCGGCGGGCGCGGGTGTTGGTGAGGGACGAGGGGGTGTGTGTGAGGTGGTTTGTGGGGGAGAGGGATGCTCTGGCGAGGATGGGGGGCCGGGGTGGTGCTGCTGCTGCTCGTAGCGGTGGTGGTGGACAGAATGGGGAGGAGACGGTTGAGGAGGAGGAGGAGTGATTGCGACCAGGTCGCTTTGTCAAATACCTTGCCTGCATACCTGCTCACGCCTCTGGGAATGCCTGGCGGGACAGCAGGTTGTGAGCTTGGGGCACTCCCGGGGCTGGTGGTGGGTTGTGGCAGAGGCATGCGAGAGAGGGGAGTTACAAAAACACCAGACGGGTTGCTCTCTTATCGGCCTCTCGCATGCCATCTTGTTGTATTGGTTTCGGCTTCCTTTCCTTGGTCTTCTCCGGCTTTCGTGGCAGTTTCCTCTCCGGCTTTGCTCTCGAGACCTCCTTGGCCATCATCCAGGCTACAAGGGCCACGGCGTGCTTCCGGCAAGCCGAGTGGCCATATTTGCCGTCGTTGCCTTAACTTCTCTTCTCTTGGCTTTTCGTTCATGTATGTAGAGTAGCCGGCTGTTTAGAAGCCGCACCGGGGGAATATAAAACTAGAAAATCTCTCTGTGTGCCCTGGCGAAGTCAGACTGTGTTTACTGGCTGAGACTCTTCCCCTTGAGGCTCTTCCCCGATTAACAGCCACAGCCCAGAGAACTTCAGGGAGACGCCCCGCCAGTAGTGCCAAGGCACCTGGACTTCTCACCTTGCAGCAGCACACGGGTTGGGAGGGTCTTCAAGGTTAACGTCGTGCTTTGACAGCTTGGCTAGCCATGTCGCACACAACCTGGAACTTGTCAAACCGGGACGCCACTCTCCCCGGAATCCGGAAACACCACGTGGTGGATGTCCATGGATGCACGGACGAGGACGGGAGACTCTGAGGTTACACTACACTCAAGTCTCTAAACAGAGGCCGTCGCCAGAGGAAAACAGACGTGGCGCCAAGTCCTGGTCAATCTGGGTGCTGCTCATTGTGCCTCGGCTCGTCAGAGCAGCCGGGAGCGAAGGAGCAGACTCGCAGAGAGCAGAGCGCGAGGTATCGGCCGTCCATCTGCGATCCATCTACCCATGCAAACACGAAGGATTCGTGTGCTAGTCAACCCACTGCGGCAAGATGGGATCGAGCCGCTAGAGCTCTCCAAAGAATGGTGCATGAGAAATGATTCGCACGTTGTTGTCTTGTGTCTGTGCTGGTTTGGGAGCTGGTGTTGGAAGCAGCCAGGGGACTCAGGGGCCTGGCTCGCTCTTCCATGGAGTTTTGGTGGCCGCTCCACTGCAACAGACCGCACTCCACTGCCTGCTTGACCCAATGCGCGACCGCCGCCTGATCCCTGTCCCAGTGCCCCACCCCGGCCAATCCTGGGTGCAACGGCGCAAGCCAAACACTCGGAACCCCCAGAACCCCAGAATTCCGCCTGTCAGTTCCACTTGTCAGCACAGACAACGGGGGCGGAACCGACCCGCGAAAACCACAGCCATCTACTCGGATGCCTTCATGTTCGAATCGAGTCCGAGAGGTGCCAAAAGCTGCAGAGCTGTTCGACGACGCCTCGGCTGCAAGGGACGGCTGCTCCAAGGGACACCAGCCGTGCCGAGGTTGGCTTGCATGACAGCACACCCGACATCGAGCCAAACCTGCAGCTGGCTTCGGGAGGGATTTTCCCCCTGGCCACAGCGAGATGGACTGGCCGTCTTGGGAAACGACGTTGTATTAGCTCCTGGGGTTGTGTGTGTGGGCCAGAGCTCGACAACTGGTGTATTCGCCGCTGGGCTCGCCCGCAGCTGCAAGATTCCCCCATCCATCTGTGGGGTTGGCATTGTGGAGGCAGCCATACCGCAGTACCGAAGCGAAGCCATTCCCGGGGTGCGGCTGGTCTGGGGAAGCGGGGACTCGCAAGGTCTACCACAGCTGTGTGCGTGTGTGGACGTGGTGCGCTCACAAGAAGCCTCACTGCTCATCATCTCTTCGCCGTGGCTGGTCGACACTGTCTTCTCCTTTTCTCCCGCCTCTGTAATAGCATGTGAAGAGAGTTCAAGGAATCCTTGCACGGATTTGGGCATGGAAGCCACTGACTGGCATTATCGAGTCAATGCTGTCCGCACGTCACAACTGGCTGTTTGGGGAAGTTGGGGTCGTGTTTCGCATGGCTGACATGCCCCGGGCAGATATCCCCGGGCCAGGTGAGCCAGGCCACTGGACTGGAGCATGGAGGACCCCAGCAGCCACACAACCTTCGCTGGGTGCGCACGGCCTGCCCAGATATGTCACTTGTCAAATCTGGGGGGGGTGGCTGCAGGCCTGGACGGATTGGGCCTGGGAGCCTTCCTTGGTTTCCCATCAGTATCACATCCGCCACAAGAGACGGGGTCGAGCCTGGCCGGCACGTGTAAGTGACAAGCATGTCGACTTGGGAAGTCCTGGTCGTGTCTTTCCCAGAAACGCGACTGGCAATGTAACATCACGATATATCTCCCCATGGTGCTCCCTCCTCCGCCTCAAGCACTCCCTCGTCCGCAACGCAGCCCGGCCATGTGCAAAGCCAGCAACCAGCAACAGTTTTGACGGGTCGTCTTTGGCCAGCCCGGCCACGACGCCGTGATACTCGTGTTCCCCTTTCCTCTTTCCCTCCTTGGCCCAACCAGCATCCCCGGCTTCTTCAAGCTGTCGCCAACATGAGGTCCCCCCCTCCTGAGGTCCTCGCCTCGTGGCCGACCCCAAACTACGTCAACCCAGAGACTCGAGGTCCTGCCCTCACCATCATCGAGCTCACCGCACTGTCCATCAGCTCGATATGCCTCGGCTTGCGCCTCTATGTCCGAGCTCGCATCATGCGTAGCGTCGACTGGGATGACTGGCTGATGCTTGTCGGAGCGGTACGTCGCCTCAAGGGTCGTGCTGGACTGGGTAATAGCGATACCTGGGCTGATTCATCGCTCCATGTCTAGATTCTTGGTGTTGGGGTCACCGTCTGTGTTGTCTTGGCCTCGTCCAAGTATGGCTGGGACCTTCATATTTGGGACCTGACCACTGCCAAAATGGTTGCTAGCCGCCAGGTCTCGTACGCCGGCCAGATCTTATATTGTATGGCAACGGCTTTTGTCAGGGCCTCGATCTGTAGCAGTTACCTACGGCTTGCCCCACGGGGCTCTTGGTTCCGCCGCTTGTCATGTGAGTTTTGCTCTGTCTCATACAGAAACCACCTGAAGCGGACAGTAAGTTGCTGACGCACAACCCCATCAAAGACGTCGGCATTTGGGCCTGCTCCTTGACCGCGTTCGCCTTTACAGTTGCCCTCTTTGCTCAGTGCCGGTAAGTCGTCGGACTTGTACAGACACTTATACTCCATCATGTGTTATGTCTCGTGTTGCTGATCATCCATACAACCTGAGCAGCCCCTTCTCGAGTTACTGGAATCTTGTGACATATTCGCGTGACTGTTATAACGAAGCCCCAATGCTGATGGGTTATTCCGTCACCACCGCCTTTCTCGACTTCTACGTGTGGGTGCTTCCGCTGCCCACCCTGTACAACACCTCGCTGCCGCTCTCGCAGCGTCTCGCTCTCGTCACGCTCTTCAGCTTCGGCCTGATCGTCGTCATCGCCAGCTGCGTCCGCATCTACTGGGTTCACTACGTCCTGGAGCAAACCTACGACGTCACTTGGTATGGCTTCCAGCTCTGGATTTGGACCGCTGTTGAGGTTCAGCTGGGCCTGATCTGCGGCTGCGTCCCGTGGCTCAAGTCGCTGTTCAAGCTCTGGAAGACGGGGCAGACCGTCACCGGCACCAGCGGGCCAGGACAATCGGTTGCCCAAAACCGAACAACAGGGTCCAAGAAGGTCACGGATGTGAGGATGGGTACCTTGGGGAAGGTGTGGACGAGTGAAAGGCCCGACAACGGAGAGTATGTTGACATCGAGCGGAGCTCGGCCGGTGGTGACTCGTGCACCGAACTCAGCAAGCCATCCCACACGCACTGGAATTAGTGGTGATTGGCTGGCGGCGCGCGAGCGCCGAGGCAGACGGACGCTGGCACGATGGTTTCTCGGAAGAGGTTGTTGCCCGCAATGTATGTATCCCTGAGCACCCAGGTTGAGAAGGATCGTAAGGTTCACTTGATAGAGTAACCCTCAAAGCTGGGACGCGAGTCTGTCTTCAGCAGCTGTTTATTACTATTGATTACGCTGTCGTCGCCCCAGCTATGATCCGCGGGGGATATCCTATGGATCTATTCCATACAGCGAGGAATGCAACGCTCTAGTCCTGACAACGCTGGAACGCCCAGCCAGGGTCAGGGACACCCGAGTCCCACGCCATTTTTCAACTAGTCCTGTCTCCGCTGACCATTCGAGGCGGCCCCCATCAGCATATCTTTCTCCTCACCCAAGATCATCTCCAACAGCTTATCCTTCTCGGCACTCTTCTGGATCAATTCCCAGAAACCCCCACTGCCACCGACTTCGTCGTCAAGCTCACTCTGAAGGGTGCTCTCATCCTCGTCAGTCCCATGGCCAGGGCCATCCCCGTTGGTCCCGTTTGCGGCAGCCGTATTCGTGTCCCCCGCCGCCCGGCTCATACCGGCGAGCAGAAGCTCCCTCGGGCTTCCAATCTCAGCCACACGCCCCTTCTCCAACACGAGAAGTCGGTCGAAGTCGGCCACTGTCGACAGCCGGTGTGCGATAACCAGCACAGTACACCCGGCGGCGGCAAACTCCTTGCGCAGCGATTCTTGAATGTTACTGTCAGTGCCGCGGTCCACCGCGCTGGTTGCCTCGTCCAGGACAACAATCTTGGGGCGCTTGAGGAGGGCTCGTGCGAGACACACGAGCTGGCGTTGGCCCTGCGACAGATTGGCGCCGCCCGTGCTGATGGGCGTGGAGAGGTTCGTGAAGATGTTGGAGCTGCCTTGAGTGCGCTGCAGCTCCGGCTCCGGCTCGGGTTCGATCATCGTCGGTTCGGTATCAATTGTTGCCGACGCCTCGGTGGCTGTCTCGGAGGTGGGAAGGGCGGCCGATGCCGAAGTAGTGGCGACCGCGGGATGGGGGTGCGCCTCGACAGCCGAACGCTCGGGGTCCTCGTCTGCCTCGATCAAATGGACTCGCTTCAGCGATTCCAGCAGTTCGTAGTCATCCAAGGTTCCTTCCATATCAAGATTCGAGCGCAGAGTGCCACTGTAACTTTCGTGTCAGCATAAACCTGGAAAATAACACCACTGATAAGGGACTGGGAGCTGCTCACGAGAACAAGAATGGGTCTTGCGGGATGATGGCCAAACGGCTTCGTAGCTGAGATAACTTCAGTGTCGAGATATCCACATTATCCACGTGGACGGAACCCTCAACGGGGTCGAGGAGGCGGAAGAAAACGGCTGCCAGGGTCGATTTTCCTGCGCCCGTCCGGCCGACAATGCCGATACGCTCGCCGGCGCCGACGTTGAAAGTGAGACTTTTCAAGACCGGTGGGAGATCCTCAGCATAGCGGACCGTCAAGTTGTCGACCTCGATTTTCCCCTCTGTTGGCCATGCAGCTGGAGCGTCCTTACCGCCTTCAGGCTCAGTCTCAATCTCGGCGTATTCTAGGACCCGCTCGCAAGCATTGAACCCCAGCTCCACAGATGTCATGGACTGGAGGAGCGATGTCAAAGCGTTGGTATACCGCAGAGCAAAAGCCAGGCAGAAGCCTGCCAGGGCAGCGTCGACACGGCTAAACGCCACCGCGTTGGCGACGACGCTGACGAACAAGGCCCCGAGCACGCCCATGCGGAAAGCCATCCAGCGGCTAGACAACTCCAGCATCCACGAAGCCTTGGAGCTGTTGTCGATCAGGCCGTGCATGCGTTTCATGTAGAACCTGGTGCGATCGAACGCACGAATAGTGGAGAGACCGGAGAGCACTGAACTGAACTGGTCGTAGATTGGGGAGTGCGAGACTGAGTTGATCCGCTTTACCTCGCGGGCAGCCGTGATGTACTCTCGCGCAACGCGCACATAGAGGAAAAACAGGAATACCCCAAAGAAGATGACATAGACAGACACCGACAGACTGTTGCCTCGTGTTAGGCTGCTGGATATCGCCTATACCGCTGGGAGGAGACGTACCTGGTGGCGATGATGACAGCCAGAAACAAGATGTTCCGTAGAAAGGTAAAGGCTTGGTTGGACAAACGTCTGTCGACCACGAAAGTGTCGGATGTGAAACGGTTCAGGATGCGACCAGAAGGAACCGTGTCTATCCAGCGCAAGGGCGCCCTGAGAATGGCGTGCGTCATGCGCTGGAAGAGTTCCTTGGATGCCGTCAAGCCGACCATGAAGAAGCTGATCACACGAACAATCTGGACCACGAGCATGACAAACTCGAGGATGATGTACGCACCCAGCCCTGGTGGTTCACGAAGGTTAGCGATTACCTATCACAATAGGGCACACTGCATGCCGTCACCCTTCAGCGCGGAGCATGGCGAGGGTCGGACTTACAGAAGAAGATACTGTGGTCGGTCCCCCCAACCGTCTGGGAGACGAAGTCACCCGTATACACCAAGGAGTTGACGATGTGTGCGGTTTGTGATGCGAGATTGACCGTCTCGGCTGCCGCCTGCTGTGAAAGCTCCTTTAAACTCCACGTCCTAGCAACGGTGAGGGAGTGGCCGAGGAGAAGGATGCAAACTCCAACGAGCCAAGGAATCGCGCCGCCACTAGCCTTGTAATAGGCCTTGTAAATCTTCCACTTTACACGCCCAGTCTCCCTCTGTTCTTCCTCGTTCCTGGTCTTCTTCGGTGTAGCTGAGGCTGACTGGCCGTTTTGAACATCTGTCGAGGTCTCCCCCGATGTCGAGGATGTTGTCCCCCGCTCGAAATCTTCGGCCACAGCATTATCCGCATCTTCCGGGGCAAGAAGATCGGCTGACTCGACCCCACCGCTGCTGAGGCGGACCAGATAGCTCGCGTGGGGGAGAACCAGCTCGGCGTGATGAGTGGCCAAGATGCGGGTTCTGCCTCGTGCAAGTATTCCAGACAAGGCCTGATCGACGACCAGCCTGCCAACATGGGCATCGACAGCGCTGAGAACGTCGTCGAGAACGAGGATTCCGGCACGAGAGTACAGCGCCCGAGCGAGGGCTACACGCCAACGCTGTCCGCCGGAGAGAGTGACGCCCTTGGGTCCGACTTCCGTCTCGTCGCCATCCACCAGGAGTTCGATGTCCTTTTCTAGAGCACAGGCTGCAAGAACCTTGCGATAGCGGTCGGCGACGAAGGGAACGCCGAACACGATGTTCTCCTTGACGGTCCCGCCCTCGATCCAAGGCGTCTGGGAAACGAAGGCAGTCAACTCCGGGATAATCCATTCCGACTCGGGGATATGTTCGGCACTGTCATCAAAATCGGGCAGAGGTGGCATGCGAATCGTACCCGATAGGAGCTTAACCTCGCCAAGGAGCGCCGCGAGTAACAAGCTCTTTCCGGATCCCGTTTTCCCCGTGATGACGCTGAGCTTGCCGATGGGAAAGTCGAGGGTTGCGTCTCGGAGCATCGAATGGGCTTCCCGCTGTTCTTCTTCTCCTGCTGCACGAATATCGGCATCTTCGATTTTCGGCCACGCCACCGTGGCATTGTCAAATGCGATGGTAGCTCCCGGCTCTGAGACGGGCTCTTTGTCTGACTGGTTGAAGTATTTCTCCAGTCTCACAGCGCTGGTCCACGCCTCAAGCAAGTACATTTGAAGAAGAGGCAGGAGCGCGACGGCCTCGTCGAGCTGGTCAAACAGGCCGAGGGATGTGAAGATGATAGAAGCTCGGATGTGTGTCCCATTCTGCCAGACGTAGATGAAAAAGGTCACGCTTGCGAGTAGTAGGGGGCCAAGGTTGACGATGAAGACCACCAGACATTGCCAGAGGGCAACCCTCCAGTATTGCCTGAGCTCTTCGTTACGGGACCCCAAGATCTTGTTCTCCCAGTGTTGCTCAAGAGCCGAGTATCTGATTTGCCGCATGCCTTGCAAGGCCTCGGTCAATAGATGGGCCTTGCCGTCCCGGTACTTCATCAGGCCAAAGTGCAGCTTGGTGTAGCGTTTGGACAGCAAGGAGCTCACAGGAACCATCAGGGAACCCGCGCCGAGACCGCACACGACAGGCAGCCAGCCCATCAGATTGACGGCAAAGCCGCCAGCGAGGATGAGCTTGAAAATGGCCATTGGGAAATTGTTGTTGTAGGTGCAGAAGATTGTTACCCGGCCACTGTGAAGGATCAGAGAGGGTCGTCACTGGTGATCTTTCAAGGAAGAAATACCTGTCAAGCTTCATGTGGTTGATTACCGACTGCCTAGTTTCTGGTACTTTGCCCTTCACCTTGCCAGTGCTCTCTCCGGGCTTCCCGTTGGCGTCCCCGGAGCCGCCATGACTAGAAGATTTGCTAGTCTTATCAACATTCTGACCGGGAGGCGCCGTCTCGTACTGCTTGAGAGCCTTGGAGAAAACCAGAGATTGCAATAGCGAGCCTACTGGAATCTCGAGTCGACTGGCAGTGATCCACTTGAGCCAGTTGTTGACGCCGACCTGGAGGATTTGGCTGAGCAGCAGACCGAAAACCCAGATGAAAATGGTAGGGTCTGCGGACGTACGCTCTTGACTCCGCTCGATCCTGGACAGGAAGTTGTAGAGAACAACCTGCGGGAACAGAGAAAGCAGAGCAATGATGAGGGTCAAAAACCACTGCAAAGCAAGGTCGCCGGCGTGGGCTTTGATCAGCTGCTTCCAGAGGGGGCCCTTGACGCCCCTCTCGAGGAACTGGGACTCGAGATATTGCGATCGAGTGACAAAATTGAGGTTGGGAATATCCTCGACTTCCATCTGCCGCTGCTTGGCAATGTTGAAAATGCCACGGTTCCAGGAGAAGGAGAACCTGAAAAGGAGCGAGACGGTATGTTGTTGGTCCACAAGCTGTCCGCTCTTGTCATAGACGTCTGGGCGGCGCTGAAACGCTGCAAAGGTACATGCCGTGGCCACAGCCGCGGCTAGCTCAAGTAGATAGAGCAGCCCCAGTGCCAGTGCTGTCGCGTCTCTCTCTGTGCCGAAGATGGCGGCGAGGGCTTCATAGCCATGGCGAAAAGCGACAGAGACAGCAACCAAGACGGACGACAGCAGGCCAAAGACAGCGAGCCGGAACTTGAATTGGTGCCGGCGCTTGGCAGGAAGAAAAGCACACTGGAGAGACAAGGAGACCTATGGACAGACAGATTAGACGGGCGTCCATGAGTGGCCGAGGCGCAGCAAGACCAAAGCCGACTTACCCAGCATGCTGGCTCTGCCCAGGCGGCTAGCTCGGCAAGCACACGCGTGTGCTCACCAGCGTTCAGCACCAAGACTCTGGCAGCAACGGACGAGCCCAGACCGAGGACAGTGGAGAGCCAAAGGGCGATCCTGGGCCGTGTGTCCGACAAGGCGCGGATGGAGGCTTCGGTGGCGATGCCGTCACGGTCTTCATAGTTGTCGTCTTGGCCAAGCTGCACGTACCCGGCCCCGAGCCGCAGGCGCGTGATCCGGCAAGCATGTAGCAGCGCGGGCACAGTTAGCAGCACTACCACGACTGCCGTAGCGAGGCCGACGAGCCAATGCGGCAGATCGGGATCCGGCATGTTGACGGGAGTCGGCTCGGCGATCTGGTCTTGGCGGCGGTCGGGTTGGTCGAGGCGCTGGAAAGCGTGAACCCGTTCATGAGGGTCTTGGGAGTGGTGGGGATGGCGTCGAGAGTCTCCTGCCGTGCATCGCAGGGCACAAGGTATGTTCTCGCGGGAGTGGCTGGAGATGAAAAAATTATGTTGAAACACAAAAGTCGGTCGGCGAGCAGTCTGAGGTGCGCGATGTTTGGTGCGAGAGAGGTCCTCACTACCTGGTACAGTGCGAATCAAGACGCCGGGGTGCATTTCTCCAGGTCGTCGTCATGGCTGGGAATGAAGATATTCAAGGAAATTGAGGGGAGAGGCTGTGGTACGTAGGACCTCCCCAATACACAACGAATCACGGCTCTCGAGCCTTTGTCCAGCCTCATACGTACAACGGCTGCCAGCTTTGAGCAGCACTCCTCCCCGTGCTGGCATTCTCAAAGTCCGAGATTCACCTCGACGTTACGTTACCGCGTTAGCATTGTGGATTCATCGGTGGCTGGACAGTGCCGTTGGACCCTACAAGGCACTCCCGCACGGTCCTTCTGGAAGCTGCCTAACCCGCCGCGCTAGTTATCGACAAAATGCGCCGTTTGCTTCTTTCTTGCCCAAATTCGCCTCCTCTCACCGCACTTCTTCTCTCAGGTGACATGCTAGCCACTCCCGGCCCCCAGCAACACTGCATGCGCTCTCTACTGATAGAGGAGCGGTTTGACGAGGGGTTTGTATCTCGCTTCGCTCACCTCAAAGAGGCTTGAACTCGGAGCAAAAGAGGTTGTGACCCAGAGATGAAGAGGCTAGAACGGTGGAGCCAGGGCAGAAGTTAGAGCCCAGAAGTGAACGAGTTAGAGCCCAGAACTGAACGAGTTAGAAGCCAGAAGTGAACGGGTTAGAGCCCAGAACTGAACGACTTAGACCCCAGAACTGAACGACTTAGACCCCAGAACTGAACGACTTAGACCCCAGAACTGAACAACTTAGACCCCAGAACTGAACAA
>FTCU01002116.1_pt1 | contig 22047 bp, 10 predicted proteins | sample 1639521 | NCBI WGS metagenome assembly FTCU01 (sample SAMEA3914864, study PRJEB12502) | metagenome | biome: forest; material: soil | place: USA | collected 2012-03-12 | depth 0.3 m
GCCCACACCCACCCCACGCCTCACCGCCTGCCCGCCTCAGCGTTGCCTGGCGCTTCAACGTCCATCCCTCCATCCGCTGTCGCGTGCACCGCTCGCCCAATTCTCGTGATGCCAAGCCACACCCAACGCCTCACAATGAAACAAGCACCACGCCCAAGCAACACAAGCACTACACGAAAGAGCTTGTCTCGCCAAGTACAGGTACGGCGGGCTTGGCTGCTCGTTCCTTGCTTGGGCATCTCGAAAAGCCTGCGGATCAATCAATCGCTCATGATCCATGACGACAGCGATGGCCGGCCGGCGGTGCGAGACGAAGCCAGAGCGGCAGAATAGCTCGCACACGTGCTGCTCATCGCCGGTTGCAAGAGGCTGGAACTCAGACGAGCGCGCCCCTGCCCCACCGTGCCGAGCCCACCTCGCAGCCGAAGAAAAAAACCAAACGGTAATAGCGCAGATCTCGCATCGAACCTAAAACCAGCCAACCACAACAGTGGCCCCACCCACGTGGGAGCTTGATCTCTCTTGATAGGGCCAGGGAACCCCCTCCCAGCCCGCCGGACCGCAGCACGGCGCAGAGAGGGAACAGCCTGCATCTCCGGCGCTGTCGGTATTGCGGGATTGGCCCCACGTCCGCGCGGGCCTGGGGGCCCTGATTGGCCACCCCCCCAGCACTCGACCGCCTTGGCCACCCCAACGATGGACGCGGCTCCCCGCGCAGCCACCTTGGCAGCAGCGCTAGCACCGCCCAGAGAGCCAAGACTGCAACCTCAGACCAACGTCGCAAGACTGTGTCGCGTGCCCTCTTTCCCTCCCTGGCTCCTTCGAACCGCTGTTCTCCTCTCGTCCTATATTTCTTCTGTCACGCCTTATCAAAGTTAGTTCCCCGATCCGACCTCGGCGGATGCACGACGAATCCTGCCCCGTCCGTGGTACCGGGAATTGGCTACGTAACGAAAAAGTCCCCCTTCCGTGTTGCCGTGGGGTAATACGCGGTTCTAGACTCGCCGAGCTGACGGGCATGGGATTGCCAGCAGGCGAGGCGACTTGGCGATGCTGTCTTGTTCTCGTCCGCGAGGTTGGCAATCGACGGGATGCCCAGAAGAGTCGCGTGTGACGAGTTGAAATCCCGCAGTGCAGCAATCTATTTGTCGTGGGGTGTGCGGTAGAAGCGACGCGGGAGAGGCTATTCGTAAAATCGGAGTCGATGTGGGAGACCAGCCGGGAAGGTCTGTGTGTATTTCCTGAAACGGCCAGGGCCTCGCTGTTTCTCGAATATCAATTGGCTGCACAAGGGGCCGCACAACACAACCTTAACCTGACCGACCACGTGGGCTTGTGAGGTCGAACTGGCCTCGAGTCGAGGCCCTCCATTGCTTGTATCACGCACAAACAACAAGACAACGACGCCCGCAACAACATATCACCACAACACAACGCAAAACGCCACACTACCAAGAACACCACAATGCAATCTGATATGTATGTATATTTCAACCTTGGAGGCGCAGCTAGCTTCAGATCCCATCCGGCACGCCCTGCAGGGGAGCCAGACGACGGTAACGGACCCAACGGACAAACGGCTTCCTTTTCCTCGGTCCAGCTGAATCATTTCCTTTTCCTTCCCACCTCCTCCTTTTCCCCCGGCCCAGGTGAAAACATCCCCATGTCCGACTTGCCAAGCAAGATATACAGAAGAAACCGCGAGCAGCACGCTCAGTCAGACAGACTCAAGCAGGAGCGCAAACTGCGAACAACAACAAAAGCCAACGCAAAGAAAACGAAACGCAGCAGAGTGGCGGTCGGGGTTGAAGCGCACAGGGAAAAAAGAAAACACAAAAAAAAAAGAAACTCCAGCTCCAGATCCCAATGCGCCCGCCCGCCCCAACCAACCACAACCAACAGACCAGACATCAGCATAGCAGCAGAACGCATCGCACCGCACCGCGCGCTGCAAGCAACCCATCTTCTTCATCACCCCATCTCAATGACACCCCTTGCGCCATGCGCCATGCTATGTCTGTCCCAGCCCACAACGCAGTCAAGCGCAGTCGTCTCTCGCAATTTGCTCCTGCAGTTCGACATCCCCTTGCTGCAAACGACGAAAAAGAAAAAGAAAATAAAAGAGACGGTGACAGAAGAAAAGAAAAAAAAAGAAATACGTAGTTGACGTGATGCAATCTCGGGCCAAATATGCCTGCCCGTCCAGTTCCAGTCCAGTCCAGTCCAGCCCTGCCCTGCCTCCAGAACGCCACGCTCAAAAAGTGAGGGAGGAGAAAGGAGACCAACACCATCACCACCAAGCAATCAAGCAGTAAAAACAAAACAAAGGAAAACACGTAAGCAAGCTGACTGACAGCCAACCCCCTCTCATAATAGATTCCACATTCCAGCAACGAGGTAGGAATGGTTGAGTGATGTCTCAAATCCCCCCCGGAAAAGGCGAAACACTCGCGTCCCGATCCGCCGTCCTCACCGGCTTCCGCCGCGGCGTAGGTTCAACATCCTCAAAGAACATGCCGCGCTCGACCGCCGCCGACGTCGGCCGCGGCGTCTCCTCCACGTCCTCGTCCACCACGGCGGCGGACTTGCCAAACACAGGCCCCGGGGGGGTGAAGAGGGGTTTGCCGTGGTGGTGGTGGTGGTGGCCTGCAGCGGAGTGGGCGGGGGGGAAGCCCGGCGTGAGCGGCGGGTCCTCGAGCGCGGGGAACTCGATGGTTTGCGGCTCGTGCGCCGGGGTGGTGACCTGGGTGGCGGGGTCGGCGCTGTCCGGGGCGGCGACGACGCTGTCGTGGCTGTTGACGCGCATCATCTCGATGCCGAGCTTGGACGACGGCAGCACGGGCTTGCTGCGGTACTGCTGGCCGGCGGCGGCGGGGGAGCCCGGGTTGCTGGCGCTGGACGCGCTGCCGGAGCCCGAGCCCGAGCCGCTGCTCGTCTGCCCGAACTCGTCGTCCTCGTCGTCGGCCGAGTCGACGCTGCCCTCGTACCGCCGCTTCTCGATCGACTCGCGCTTGGCCTTGAGCTTCTCGAGCGAGCGCTGCGGCACGGGGCCCTTGGCGAACGCGGGCGAGTGCTCCATCTGCCCCGGGGCGGATTGCTGCGTGACGAGGCGCGGATGCGGGGACTGGAGGGCGTGGCTGGGGTCGAGCAGGTGCTCGTCGGGGCTCGAGATGCCGAGCCCGCCCTCGTCCCAGTCGCCTGCCGTTTTCCGGCCGACGAGGGCCGGGATGTCGTCGGTCGCGACCGACTCGGAGTCGCCAAAGAGGCTGGAGCTGATCGAGTCCTCGCGAAAGCTGCTGCCGGATCGCATCGCGTACCCGGACGACGCCGACGTCGGGCTGTCCTCGAGCCGCAGGCTCTCTTGCCGCAGACCCGAAGGCGTCGGGTGCGGCAGCGTCAGGGACAGCGAGTTGGTCTGGCCTGGCGCCGGAGCCTTCCAGTGGCAGAGGGTGCTCAGGACCTCAGTCAGCTTCGAAGAGCTAATCGGCTTTTCGACGAGCGAGTCAAAGTACTGAGGCGCGGGCAACTCTTTCAGGTAGGACGTGATGGCCACCATCGGGGTGTGCGTGTTGGTGTGCTTGGTGTCGCGGATCATGCGGGCGACGTCCGAACCGGAGAGCTGCGGGAGCCGGAACTCCAAGAACATAATGTCGAACTTGATATCGCTCATGGCATACCGGATCGCTTCGCTGCCTGTGGCCGCCGAAATGGTCCGGCAACGCAACTTCTCCAGCAGCTTCTCCATCACCATGCGAGAGACGGGGTGATCGTCGCAGATGAGCACGTCCAGGGGGCGGAACACGGGGCCCTCCCCTGCCGCAATGTACGACATGCGCCTCGAGCTCTGGCGGCGCCGCTGCACCCTGAGCAGCGCATTCGCCTTGTCGCCTTCGTTGTCCGAGGATGAGGGTGACATATCGAACACCTGGCTCCGGCGGTTTCGATGGTGGGCTGCCAGCATGTCTGTCATCACCGGGCTGCCCTCCTGGGAGCCGACCGTGAGCGACCGGGAACGGCCCCCGGAGGAGCTGCTGCTGTGTCGGGGCGTGGACATGACATGGTTCGGCACGGCCTTTTGAGGCGAGAGCGCGAGCGGAGCAGGGGGCGCGCCGACCACCCGGGTTTTGGTGGGCGCCGAGGTGGCGGCAATCGTGGTGGCCGCTTTCTGCAGACTAGGCGGAACGCGGGGCACCTCGAAAAAGGTTCCTGGCTGCAACGAGCCTCCCGCCGGCTGGGACAAGCTTGAAGAGTTGCTCGAAGCCTTTCGTCGGCCCTCAGTCCCTGGGCCAGCCACAAAGGAAACCAACAGCGGGGAGGACGGCTGCGAGGCGCGGCTGGGAGACGAGTTGGCGTGGCTGACGCCAGACGGGGACTGCGGCCTGTGCGTCGCTTTGGCGTTTGACAACGTCCTCTGGACTGGGTTCGTGATGACGGGGCTGCCCTCGAGCAGCGGCCCTGGTGAGGTGAGGCTGCCCAAGCCGCCAGGGCTAATAGGCTTGCTCTGAGCCGCCATGGCTTCGGCCCGAAGCTTCTGGATCACGTCCTTGTTGGCTTTCTCAAGTACGGGCAAGTTCTTGAAAGAGAAGTTGCCAAAGTCATCGGTTGCCACCGGCTCGCTCAAGCGCCTGCTCTTTAGATCCCGAACATGCGGGGGAATGTGCAGCGGCATGAGGCCTCGTTTCATCGAGTTGACCTGGGCTCTGACGCGGGAAAGCGCGTCATGCGGGCGGTCGTGGTAATCGGCGGCGGGCGCAGTCGCGGGGGGCGAGTGTTGGTCTTCCATCTCCTCGGCAAAGGCTTGGAGGGTGGCACCGCGGGCGTCAAAGTATTCGGTGTCTTCGGGGTTCTCGGGCTGCGGGACAAACTGGGCCTCGTCTTGGAGCAGCGTATCCCAATTCACCTCGCTGAACCAGGGATGGTTGCGGATCTCCTCGCCCCCGGACTGTGACTTCTCGTCGCGATTGGCGCCTAGCCGCTGGTGAGGATCCGAGCAGAGCAGCTTGTTGATAAGATCCTTGGCTTCCGGCGAGACCTCGTCCTCGCTTTCGTCTGGCCAATGAAGTCTGCGAGCCAGGATGTTTTCGAAGACCTTGTCCGCCTCGCTAGCATGGAACGGGGGAATTCCGTACAGAAACTCGTACATGATGCACCCGACGGACCACCAATCGCTCGTCTCGTCCTGCGGTTCGCCCTTGATCGTCTCGGGGGCCAAGTAGTCAGGCGTGCCCACGAATCGACGGTTCGTATCCTCAGGGTCGAACAGTGCCCAATTTGGAGGCGGCATAGCCGGCTGGGGAGGGGTCCCCTTGCTGTTGGACTCGACGCTGGTGTGCGTGGTCGCGTGGGAGAGCGAGGCGAGGTCCGGTGAGTCGGCGGCGTCGGCCTCGCTGCCGTCGGCCGGAGACAAAACGGCCTGCGAGTAGTTCACGTGCGGGTCGTTTAGAGACAAACCGCCAATCATGTGCGTCAAGGTCTCGCTGCCGCCACTGTCGCTCCGATGGGTCGACACGCGGCGCGGTTCTTGTGAGAGCGAGCCCAGGGTGAAATACGAGGGTTGTCCCAAGCTCATGCCGTAGTCGCTCGGCGTCATCTGCGGGGTGGAGCCGGGTGAGTGGCTCCGGCCATGGAGGTCCAGCGAGGTAGAGCGAGACGATGCCATGGAGGCGGACCGAGCAAAGGGGCCTTGCTTGAGGAGGTCGGGGGCCGCATCAGTGCCGCTGTTCAGAGCCCGCTTTTGGCGTCCAATCAAGCCCATGCGTGACAGACCAAAGTCGGTCAGCTTCAGATGCCCCTTCTGGTCGATCAGCAGGTTGTCAGGCTTCAGGTCGCGGTGGACAATGCCCCGGCTATGCAGATGCTCGACTCCCAGGACGACTTCTCCAAGGTACTTCTTGGCCCAGTCTTCGGGCAGGCCCCCCAACACCTTGATCAGCGAGGCGCAGTCACCGCCGTTGAGATACTCCATCACGAGGTACAGGTAGTCTTTGCTCGAGAAGGTCCAGTACAGCTTGGCGACAAAGTCGCTCTCGCCTTGCCACATCATGATGGCGCGCTCGGCCTTGACGTTGGTGACCTGATTCTTGGCGACCATGTCCGCTTTCTTGAGCACCTTGATGGCGAAATATTCCCCCGTCGATTTCTTCTTGGACAGGTAGACGCTGCCAAAGGCGCCCTTGCTGATGGGCTTGATGATCTCAAAGTCTTTGATCGATGGAGCAACGGCCTTGGCCTGCGGTCCGCCAACGACAGCGCTCAGGCGCGGGGAAGGCGGCGGCTTCACACCCATCTCACCGAGCGCCGAAGAAATCGCGGCGGAAGATTGCCTCCGATGATGGTGGTAGGTATGCGAGATGCTGGGCGACGTGAACTCGCTGCCGGTGAGCATCGGCGACGCTTCAGGGGACATCAATCCGTCCGAAGGGAACGGGAGACCCCGAGGCTTGTGGATCCTGAGCGGGGACGATGGCTGTCCGCTTCTGGAGGGCGACTCTTGTCTCCTCGGCGACACGGCTCCCGGGAGGATCAGACTCCTGCGGTGATGCTGTCTCGAGCTCGCCTGTCGGCGCAGGTCGCCAAACTCGGACATGGGAGAGTCTATCCGTGGCGGGGCTCTCGAGGCCACCGAGGAAGACCTGAGACTGCCGTCGCTGTCTCCGGCGTCGCTCTCAAAGATCATGGACTCCCGGCGAGACTGGCTTGTGCCTGTGAGACTCCCGAGAGGGCCGCGGTTGGACCGTGGGGTCGGGCATTCTTTGGGGCTCTCTGACCTTGGAGACCGCATCGCGCGTGATAGCCGGCGGTTGTCGGGATCATCACTGATGTCGGCGTTCTGTAGGGCCAGTGCCAGGGTGGAAGGGGCATCGAAGGATCCAGAGAAGATGCCTTCTTCAACCGAGGGTGGGATTTCAATCACTTCTTCGTCCTCGTCGGCCGAGTCGCTGAGACGGCCGGAAGCGATCTTGGCAGCCTCGCGCATGGCAGCGTCGATGCAATCCTGGACCATGTAGGCGAACTCTACTCGGATGCGCTCCGAGTACTCGAGGATCCGGCGGTGACGAAAGATGGCTTCGACCTTCTGCCTGGCGGCCTTTTCCGTCTCGGCACAGAGCAGAGCGAGTCCCTGTTCCTGTTCCAGGGTATTCGTGCCGGGTGTCTCCCACTGCAGGACCTGGGCGATGCGGTTTTCCGACTGCGGCGACTGCGTGCGGAACTCGCCGGCAGCCTGGGACGACTCCTTGATGGCGGGCGTGCTGATCTCGATGGCGGTGTCGCACAGGTCCAGCAGAAGCTCGACGATTCTCGCCTGCGGCCTGCGGATGGCAAAAGACCGGGCGCGCGCATGGCCGAACCCGGAAGAGCGCTCGCGCGATCGGCCGGGCATCGCGCCGGGTACTGGGGACGAGTTTCCGGGAGACGAGTTGGAGGAGGTCGGAGGACCGATGGCAAGACCCTTGTACTCGGCGACGGGCAGGTTTGTCTGGTCTCCTCCGGCCAGCGACCGGCTGTGCCGCGCCTCGAGCGCGTCGAGCACCTTGACAATTGCATGTCGGTGCTCCGTCAGACTTTCCTGGGACATCTGCACGTCCATCTCGGCGCGGTGCTCCTGCAAGCACAAGTCGGTGTGCTTCTCAAACCACCATGGCGAGATCTGACGCTCGCAGATCCGGCAAAGAACGGGCGGAGGCGGCGGGTGCTGCGACGGGTCGTCAAGGCCCGACTCGGCGAGCACGGTGAGATAGCTTGCGAGAACCTCGGCACCAGACCCCAGAGAGTCGACAATTACTGGAGGCAGGTCAATCTTGATCTCGCGTGGCGCAACCCATTGCCGAATCATCCACATAGTCTAGAAGGTTGGTGTCAGCACCCAACCTCTCGTGATCTGGCTCGTTCAAAGTAATGTGGCTTACGTGGCTTTCCCCGCCGGTCGGCCCGCTGTAGACCATGATACCCTGAGCCTCGAGGTCGACAACAACGGGTTGAGGCGGCCCCTCGGGTTCCTTGAGCATCTCCAGGGGCAAGAGCTTGGACAAAGGGCCCAGCTGGACGGCGAAGCGGATGAACTGACTCCGGCTGTCATCCTGGGTCATGCTCTCGACGACTTCTGAGAAGATGTCGGGGTTTTCGTTGATAATGAGGTCGGCAATGCGGGTGCCCACGACGGACTCCGGCTGGGTTCCGATCACGTCCACCCACGAGGGGCTGACCCAGCGGATGGTCCCGTCGATGTTGAGGTCGAGAATGACGTTCAAGGTCTGCTCGGCGGCCTCGCGGAGCTCTTCCCTTTCCTCCCGAATGTCTTCGCTGAGCGACCGTTGCATGGGGCCGGCGCTGGACCGGAGCGAGGCCACAGCCCGCGGCGCCAGCATGCTGGGCGTCGTGACGGTTTCTTCCTCCATTGTGATGTATTGCGTGTTCCGGGGCTCAATTCTTTCGCTACCATCTGCACCGGCGGACTCGCTCGACTCGAGGGAGGTGACAGGCAGCGGGGAGTCTGGAAGTTCGCGGGTCCAGAGGCCCAGAGGTCCCAGAGGGAACCAGCCAGGAGGGTGCTGGCCAGGCTGCCAGAAGCTAGAGCCCAGCACAAGCCTGAGACATAATGCGGTTCGGCCGACGTGGATGTCGTGGATGTCCCGCTGTCGAGGTCGGAGGGTCGCTCGCTTCGGTGGTCTGTGCGATCGGAGGACGCCGGTCGGTCGCTACACGAGCATCGATGGCGGCGAAGGGCCTTGTCCGCCCAGGCGGCGTCGCTCGCACTCAATGAAGCCGTATCGCGCAGGCGACGAATGCTCGAGGAAGTTATTGGCGGCAGCCGGGAGAGTCGAAAGCGGACGGTGGGTGCCTGCGGGCGTTGACGGCGTGGTCGGGAGAGACGCGGGTCGACGGCAGGACGGCGGGCAGTCGGGGCGCGGCAATTCCGAGGGCGAGCGGGCAAGACAAACACAGGAGAGTGTCACCGGCACCAGGGCAAGGATATGCCAGCGGTGGTGGTGGTGTCGTCGTCGACGTGGTGGGTGGGTTTTGTTGTTGCGAACAGCAGCCAAAGTTTAAGTGGGGATTCTTTGTTCGGCTCCGCGCTGGGAGCGAGAGAGCTCTCCCATCAATGGGCCGCGGGAGGGAGGGGAAGGGAGGGCAGACGCGGCAAAAGGTGGGAAGCGGCCGGGGTGTGCTGTAGGTTGGCTGCAATGGAATCGAGGAATTAATTATTGAGAGCGTGCCCAACTCTACATAGAAAAGGATAGAGGTTTGTTTCTTCTTGTTCGTCGAACTGGGAACAAACACAAACAGAGCGAGAAACCCACACACACTCGACACACGCACTCACACGATGCAGCGCGAGATAGCCAGGAGCCAGGGTGCCTTTCTGGCCCTCCCGTCCGTCCAAAGACCGGCGAGGGAGCAGGATCCGACGCGGGAACAAGCGTGAGCGTGCGTGAGTTCAGCCGGTGCACAAATCCGAATCACACTGTGGCCCGCCTGCTCTCCCTGCACTCCCTTCTCTCCAGTTCCCTCCATTCTCTTCGAATCGTCTTCGATGTGCCCGGCGCTCGCGTCGTGGGGTGCCGTTGAGAGCGGGGAAGCCCAGCGGGCCGCCAATCAGCGCTGCCCAGGCTGCGGGCCCGAGGGTGTGCCTGGTGGTGCTACCCAAAACGTGCTAGCGGATGTTCCGGAACCAAGGTCGCGCGGCTTGATCTCGTTTTCCCTCTCCCTTTTCCCGCTGTTGGAGCCCCCAGCCGCAGCCAACACAACAAGCGAACTCATTACTCAACAGTCCCAGGTCGCATCAATGCTGCGCGGGTTCGACGTCGGCATCAGGCGTGGCCCGGACGCCAGAGGATGCCAAGGCAGGAAGCGAAACGGCTGCAGCCGACATTCCGACTCTCCAGGTGTGAGTCAATGGATGTTATTCCGCCGTTGCCTGCCTCAAGCGTGCGATGCCCGAGCGTTGATTCGCGTCCCGAGCCATTGGAGTCCTCGAGTCCTCGAGACTTCCATCACTACAAACTCGATGTTGACGAGGGTGCTCGAGCCTGGTATTTTGTTACACCTCCTTTTGTCAGCCTCGATCCGCGCGTGTATTTCTAATCTTCGATACTTTTTCCCTTTTTGTTCTTCGCACCCGTCTCTTTCTTGACCGGTGCTGGGCGGGTGCTGTCGAATGCGGGGCCAGAGCCGGCGGATCGTCGATTCAAAGTCTCAACGTGACCACCTCCAGCTCAACCGCTGCGCCCCCAAGAGCAAACCGACAGCTCCATCAATCCACTCGCTGGCCGATTCCCCCCTCCTGCATGACTCTCGGTCGCACGAGATACCCTCTAGCACGCCCACTTTACATAGGTACATTACATAAGACAGTCCGCCTGCAGTCCGCCTGCAGAGCGCCTGCAGAGCGCCACGGTCGAGACCTCGAGGCCAATTGGTGGGTGCCCAGTCTCGAGCCAGTCCCACCCAAGTGGCCTGGAACCGTCCTTCGTCTGGCATCGTCTCTCGCCCCAGGTTCGAACGAAGCAAACGGCAACGAAGGACCCCTCCATATACACAGTCGAGACAGTCTGCAGCAATGTGGGAGCAGCCACCTATCCTTATCTCCCCGAGCTCCCTCACTCTGCTGCGTGTCTTCACCTTGCTTGCCCCGCTCCCGTCCCTCGCCCTGACTCGCCCCGTCTCAACCCAGAGGCGTGACCTCATCTTCCTCCCTCCCCCACACCCGCCCGAGATCACCGATACGATGACGCTCCAGACCGCCATCCAGCCCGTGGTCCGCGATCTATGAGACGACGCCTCCCGAGCACTGTGTACGGTGCAGATCTCCCACAGACTCCAGCGAGTCTGTTCATCCCTGGGTGTGGCCCCGCCTCGCTTCCACGGCAGGCCACTGCACGTCAGATTCTAAACCAGGAGGTATCTTTTCTCCGCTCACTCTTGAATCAAGGCCACGCTCGGCCGGGTTGGCTTTCCAAACATGTAGAAGCTGCGGTGAGAACCGAATGATCAAAAGCCGTGGCGCGTCTGCCGACGCCCGCCAAGCTTGGAAAGCTGGAAGCACAGCAAGGGCCAAGCAGAGGTCGGCGCATTGGAGGGGAGAAGTCACCGCTCCCATTCGCAGCTTTCCCGGGCTCCAAGGCTGCATGCGCGAGGTAGCATCGTCTGCACGTTGTCTGCAAGTGCGTGGCACCGGGGGTCCTGGGTGTGGTACCATGTATGGATTCACCGTGCCGGCGGTCTCTCTGAGTCTGGCAGGCTTCTTACACTCCAATTCTTGAGTCCTCGATAGCTCGTGACCTGGAGACCGGGGTCCTAGCCAAAATCAATCTTGAACTCAACGACAAGACAGAAGATATCGATGTAAAAAAGAGAAAACGATTGATAGAATCTTTCCGAGTACTTCGAGATGTTCTATTTGTTTGTATTCTAGACGGCCACTGGGCTGTCAAAAGACAAGTCTTGAATCTACGACCAGGGATCTGTCAAAAGTGTCGCGCTAACAAGTATTCTGTATTCTGTATTCAGCCATTGAACTGTCCAGCCGTTCGTCGAGGTGGTTTGGTTCACCAGGGTCGTGACACGAGACGCATGCAGACATATCTACGCCCACCGTTCCAACGGCCTCGTCCGGGTTATCGACTCACTGCCACCAGCCATCGTACGCTTCCTCGCCGCACCCGAATACCACTGCACCACCTCGAGACCACCTCGCGGGAGGGGTGACAGGCACCACAACGGGTTCGTGTGCCCCACTTGCTCCGAGACACCGGCTCGCGACGGTGAGGGGCATCCGGCCTTCCACGGCGCCCCAAGCCACGTTCCCCGTCCCCAGTGCCGTCATCACAACCCCGCCGGTCGACTAACCATCGACGGTTTAGATTGTTCGATGGAGAAGGGGCACTAATGACGGTGCTGACACAGTCCCCGACTCCACAGCCCACCCGTTCCCCAACACCACGAGACTGCACCACATCAGCACATCCATGCGAGAGTTATCCCCGAGGGCGCATCCCTTCGATGGGCTATGCATACTATACCGCAACAGGCAACTCCGTGCGGTCATTGAACCAATCCTGCTGCAGAGTCGTCTGCTGTGTCCAGGTCAGTTTCATTGATTCTTTGGGACACAAGCCAAGTCCTTGCTCCACAACCGCGTGGTCCCAAGTCCTGTAGGCCCCCTCACAGCATTGTTTACAGCACTGGCGCTTCGTCCCGCGTACGGCTTCTGTTCAACAAGCTGCCAACTCAGGGAAAATATGGAAAGGAGCCGCCCGTCTCGATACCCGCATCGTTCCACCCGACCCTGGGGGGCAAACCCGCGATATATTGCCAGCCGCGAGTGGCACAGACGAAACAACTGGCTCGCAAGTTATTACCACGACGATCGGCCGGGGCCTCAGCAGCTGGCTCCCGATTCGCAGACCTTGATTGCGGTTCACCGCAACAAGTTACGGGCCCACCGACCATCACCCATCACCACCACGTGAGGAACCGGAAACCTCCCCCTCGAGAAAGATGAGCCGATCTCGATCAGCGGCGTTGCTCTGCGTCAAGCCATGTAACCCCGGAGCAGGAGCAGCATTGCCCACAGCAAATCAGCAACGTCTCCTTCATCTTCAACGCGTGGCAAGCCAGTGAGACATGGACCCCCCGTGACCTAGCAAGTCCAACTCGACCTTGTAACCATCCCTTCGTCAACTCCCGTACCTCGACGTCTGTTCCTTTTTGCGCTCTCCTGCGTGTGTTTCACACCCTCCGCGCATTTACCCAGATAATTTCCCTCTTCGAGTCCGGGAAACCCAGACCGCGGAAAACGAGTGGGGGGTTGGTTCCCTCATTGGCAGAGCAGCAGGATAAAAAGCCGGGCCTGCTGTGTCACTCGACCGCTGAGAGCGAGAGGGAGACAAATAAAAGAGAACCAGATCAGGGCAGATCAATGCAATGTACATCCCACCACAGCAACTCGCAGTTCAAAACATTCCATTGACAAATAGATGGCCTTGGGCTGCGTCATGCCCCGGGTTGGCGGTGCGAGCCGGGTGGCGGGTGGCATCATCGCCAAATTAGTGTGTACTAGGCCGGCGTGTTTCGAAACGGGTTGATCCTCCTCCACTTTCTCGCTCTTGCGTTGCTTACACATGGTGGGAAGGGCTCGATCGGCGTGCGGGGGTTGTGCTTGAAGGGCCGCCATACGTCAACCCACTCTCGAGCCACTCATTGTTGGAACATACTCTTTGCCCGTGTTGATGTGATTCACTTGCGAGCTGCAGAGCCACATGGCCTAGATTCCATTGCTGAATCAGGGAAGTGTGGCTGTTTAATGGTCTCCTCTAGATTCCATCGGCCCAGCCGCTCGATCAGAATCCGATGATCAGATAAATAATCCTGGGTCTCGAATCCTGAATCCGGGGTTTGCGGGGCATGCCCGGAGGTGAGTGGAGCCCCGGGACGGCGGGCTTGGCGCCGGAGGGGATGCCGGAGGAAAGCCGGAGGGAATATCAACTGCCGTTGTTTCTCCTGTGAATTGGTTTCCTGTGACGTGACATCTGCTGCTTCGCCAGTCGTGCGAATAATGGAATTGTCACGCCGGCGTTGATCGACCAAGGCAGAAAACTGCCGACGCATTGGACCGCAACGAGACTATAGTCATGCAGATATGCAGACTCTGCGCCTGAGTTCAGCGCGGGCGTGTTTCACGTTTCTGCTGCCTGTCTGTGATCTCCTCAGCTGAGCTTTTGGCCCCAAGGCTTACTGCCGACGGGATGTCGAGCATCAGCGCCGTGTCCTCGGTCCCGAGAGGCCTGTGATCGGCGGCATCTCAAACGCTTGGGGCATCAGGGTGGACATTGCAAATCGGCGCATCACCCGCGAGCCTGAGCTTGGAGTACCTGGCAGGGGCGAGCTGTGGTTCAAAATGGGGAGTCAAAAGTGTCGCCGAGTCATCTGTCGGTGGCTTGACATGTCGATGACTTCGGTGGCCTTGTGGGCTCTCACTTCTCAACCCAGTGGTCGGTCGCGTCTCAGGCAGCAATGCGATGTACTGAGTTCTCGTAACGTGAAACTGAGGTTGATGGGTTACACAAGAGTTGATGGGAGACTCCCTTCCTGAGGCAGGTCAGAAAGAATGTCTGAAAGTGGCGTTTATTTCTTCAATAAAAAGAAAAGTGGTAAATATCCTGACTGGGAACGGAGAATTGATCTCAATGGCACAATCGTAGACTTACGGGATCCAGCAATCCATGAAGGAACAGCTCCCGTCTCTTTGTTGGTTGGGGTTTGGGTTTGGATGTCGACCGAAACTGCCTGCCGGGCGGGAGACCCCCGGCCAGGAGCCACCGGAGCCTGGGCCCTGAAGCATGCGCCACAGGGGTAGCTTCAGGGTTGGCCAGGATCCGTGCACTGCCCCCAAAACCTCCCTCTGTGCCCCCAGTTCCGGCTGCCAGTGCATGTCGACACGCACGTTGCCGCTTCGGTTAGCAGCAGTCCAGCACTCGGCCGGGTCGCGGGTCTCGAGCCGGCATTCCAGCAACAGAGCCCACGAGGCATTGTGTGTGTGCTCAATCAACGCCCGGGTTTGCAGGAGCGGAATCCGACGTCACTCGGCCGCCTCGTCCGATCGCTCTATCGCTCTATCGCTCTCCAGCCTCGAGCGATCATCCTCTCTCTCTATCTCTCTCGAAATACGGTCGCCCGTTCTTCGTCCGGACATCGACCAACTATTGGAAGCGAGATTCGCCGTGGTGCGGCATCCTCTGGCGCCGCGAACAAGCAGTGGCTCAGCCGCCCCTGCATGTCAGATTCTAAATCCCAAAAGGTGGCATTTTTCTGTGAACTAGTCTTTGCACCAAGAGCAAGAGCTCTTCTTATATTTCCCTAGACGCCCAGCCGGACGGACCTTGACCTGTGACCTGCCTTCGCTCTGTCGGACGCACAACACCATTCGCTGGGCGCTGAGCAAGGACCAGGGACCTGTCGGCATCCTCTCGCCAACCTCGCTCGGCCCGTCGCGGGGTAACGTTAACGTTATCATCGATCTCGCCTGCTGGCATTGGCTGGTGTGTCCCAAGTGAAAGAAGCCCAGCGCGTCAACAATTGAAATCCTCGCCCTGTCACCTCCCTCCCCGCAAGGCCCGAGCAGGATCCTCAGACAAGGCTCTGCCCGCAACGGTTTCATCGTCCCCTCCCCAGGCGACAGCCTCGACTTCATGCTCGAGCCACGCCCTGTCCCGTGCCAAGCCCGTCCCATCCACGACCTGGCCTGACCCGGCGCTCTCCCGGCTCTTGAAACCTCCCGCTGCGACCACCCCATCCGTCGGCTCGCGTCCGAGCTTCATCAACACCACCACTCCTGCATTGCATGCATTGAGAGAGATCCCAGCCGAGGATCATCACGTTCAGGGACGCCCGGGTACCGCCGTCTGGCTACCTCTATTCTGTGCGAGGAGGTAGGCTCATCCCCCGTCCCGTGCTTCTCGAACAGTTGATCTCCCTGAAAAGCGGCACTTCTCGCCGTTGTTCCTTTTTCCCACAAACTACTTGCAATCTCTGAGCCACTATCGCAAACTCTCAATGCATCCTCAACAACAACTCCCAAGCCTCCAGATAAGTTGTATCAAGATGACCGCTGACCTAGGACTTTTAGCTGCCGGGGCCTACCCGTCCCCACCGGGCTATCCGTCGCCTTCGCGCAGGAAGCCCTCGGTCCCGTCGCTGTACGACCGGACTGCTATGTCCTCGCTCTCACCGAACCAGCCCTCTCAGCGAAGCTTCGGTGCGCCCTCGGGCCAGGACAAGGCTGCTTTGTCAACTCTAAACCTCGATTTCCTCAGAAACATGAACGAAAAGAGGACAACACGAGGTTGGTTCTCTCTGAGAGCTGAAGATGCTGTCCCACTGACTCCGGCTAGACGGGAACCCGCAAAAACGGCGCGGTCCCAAACCGGATAGCAAGCCCGCTCTGACAAGGCGGCAAGAGCTGAATCGGCAGGCTCAAAGGTGAGAAGACCATCCGGATCTATGGCCAGGCGCAGTCAGTCTAAACCCGGTGGCAGAACCCATCGCGAGCGCAAGGAGCTCTACATCAAGGCGCTCGAGGACGAGGTCCTCCGACTCAAGGAGATCTTCAGCAACATCTCGCAGGACAAGCAGCGGCTCGCCGACGAGAACCGGCAGCTCAAGGCCATCCTGACGCAGAATGGCCTGGGCGGCGGGTCGCTGACGGGCGGCAGCGTGCTGGACGACTCGATGAGCAACCCGAGCGTCGGCTACTCGCCGAGCACCAGCATGGCCGGGAGCTACGTGCCGGCGTCCAGCAACACGAGCGCCTTCACGCCGCCCCCGCTGTCCGCGGGCAGCGGCGGCCGCGGCGGCGGGGGCATCTCGCCGCACAGCGCCACCTATCCGCACTCGGGGCAGGGGAATCCGGGTGCGGGGGGTGGGACGGGCGGCGCGGCGAGCCAGAATGCCGGTTTTGACTATGACCAGGCCGGCATCGATTTTGTTTTGGCGTAAGAAGCCTTTTCAAGACTCACTGCGCGGCTGTTTTTTTTTTTTTTACTTTCTTCTTTACTTTTTTTTTCTTTCTCTCTTCCTTTCCTCCCCCCTAATCTCACCACCCACCCCATCACACCCACTCACCAAGCATACCCAATCCACACAACCACCGGATCAATCAAACACACACACACACACACACATATATATATACACATGCCCCACCCACCCATTTCCATTTTCATCATTTCTAACATCCCTAGCCTCGAAAACCCCTGCATGAACCACCTCCCCTGGATGCTCGAGCGCGGCACCGCCCCGGGCACCAGCACCGAGCCCTGCGGCCACGCGCTCATGGCGTCGTGCCCGCCCGAGCCGTTCGCCGACCTCTCGCCGGACATTCCGTTTGGCCTGCCGCAGCACTCGCAGCAGCGCTCTCACTCTCACTCGCACTCGCACTCGCACGGTGGGCAGTCCCATAGCCATGGTGATAACAGTGGTGGTGGTACTGGTGGTGGTACTGGTGGAGGGGGGAATGGTACGTGGCAGCTTAGCAAGGGGGATTTGGCGACGTTGTTGGATCTGAGTAAGAGGTTGAACTTGGAGGGGGAGATCACGCCGGTTATGGCGTGGGGGATGGTGCTGGCGCATCCGAGGCTGGGGGAGATGAGGGGGGAGGACTTTGCGAGGTTGGCGGAGGAGTTGGGGGGGAAGGTTAGGTGTTATGGGTATGTCTTTTTCTTCTTTCCCGTTTTTTTTTTCTTTCTCGCTCCTCTTCTGATGCTAACGGTTGGTAGGTTTGGCGCGGTCATGGAGGAGTTTGAGGTGCGGGATGCGTTGGAGAATGTGTTTTCCATGAGGCCGGATTTTGGGATGGGGTATTGATTTAGGGGTGTTTTGGAATCTTATGGATATTGTAGAATATTAGGTGCAGTAGTGGCAGAATGCAGCAAGACTGCAGCAATGAGATAGATGTCGGTATGTCGGTCTTTTGATACGTGTTCTTGTACAGAATACAGAATGAGTAAGTGCCTGTGCTCCAACCCGCACTGTGCATGGCCCAATGCGGCCGACGTCAATGAGCGCAGCAGTGCAACTCTTGGCGGCTGCCCCACACCACACAACACCCCACCAAAGAGAATTTCGGCGTCTTCAAAATACCGTCCAAAGAAGGGAAGGAAGCGAAGCTTTGTCCCGCCGAGTCCCAACCCTCTGCGAATTCCCGACACCCCCGGCCACGAACCAGCCCGGGAATACACACACGACCCGAGTTTTGACTCTGATTCCCATTCCTCCACCAGCACACCCGAATCCGACAGCCCACCATGGCGGAACCTTCGACGGGGCTTTCGTCGCTCGTCGACCTGATCGGGTCGCTGAACGAACCCGAGACCACCTGGGGCCCGGGCATCACCTCCGAGACCACCCTCAACGGCGTCCCCTACGCCCCGTTTTCCAAGAGCGACAAGCTGGGCCGCATGGCCGACTGGACCGATGCTAAGGACGGCCGGGACGGCCGCGGCAGGCAACAGTACAACAGGAACTACCGGGGTGGGTTTTATCTATCTTTCTTTGGGTGCGGGGTGATCATGTTACTGACGGGTTTCCAGACCAGCAAGTGTACGGCGCCGGCTCCGCCTCGCTCTTTGCGGCCCCTGTGGCCGAGGACGAGGCCTCCTTCTCCGTCGTCTCCAACGTGCGCGACACCGGCAAGACCCGCTTCGGGCGGGGCGCCATCTTCACTCGCGGCGGCCGTGGCCAGCGCGGCGCGAGGGGCGACACCAGGGGCGGCGGTCGCGGAGGGCAGTTCCAGCGCGGCGGGCGCGGCGGGCAGCAATACGGCGGCGGCTACGACAGCCGCGGCGGTGCGCGGGGCGGCGGCGGCCAGCGGGGCCGTCGCTTCGGCTGGAAGGACTACGACAAGCCGCAGCGCAACCGCGACGCGTCCATCAACATCAAGGCCGACTGGAAGCTCGTCGAGGAGATCGACTACAACCGCCTCAGCAAGCTCAACCTGGACGCCGACGAGGGCGAGGACGTCGACAGCTACGGCTTCCTGTACTACTACGACCGGTCGTACGACAAGCCGCCCGTCAAGAGCGCCGAGCGCAAGCTGGCCGTGGTGGACCGCGCCGTGTACAACGTCACGACGTCGTCGGACCCCATCATCCAGGAGCTCGCCGAAAAGAACGAGGCCACCATCTTCGCCACCGACAGCATCCTGTCGATGCTCATGTGCGCCCCGCGCTCCGTCTCGCCGTGGGACATTGTCATCCTGCGCCAGGGCAACAAGGTGTTCCTCGACAAGCGCGACAACGCGGCGCTCGACATGGTCACGGTCAACGAGAACGCGGCCGACGCGCCGCTCGAGGCGTCCGAGGGCTCCAAGGAGGTCATCAACCAGCCGCCCGCGCTCGCCGAGGAGGCCACGTACATCAACCACAACTTTGCCAACCAGGTGGTGCTTGAGAGCGCCAACCAAAAGGTCGACATGGCGCACGAGAACCCCTTCTACAACGCGGCCGAGGAGACGGAGCCGCCCGCGTCCAAGGCCTACAAGTACCGCCGCTTCGACCTGTCGACCAGCGAGGAGCAGCCCACGTACCTGGTGGTGCGCACCGAGCTCGACGCCGTGCAGAAGAACGCCATCAACGGCGAGGACCAGTTCGTCACGGTGCACGCGCTCAACGAGTTCGACAACAAGGCCCAGGGCAGCGGCGGCGCCCTCGACTGGCGCACCAAGCTCGTCTCGCAGCGCGGCGCCGTCGTCGCCACCGAGATGAAGAACAACAGCTGCAAGCTGGCGCGCTGGACCGTGCAGAGCATCCTGGCCAAGGCCGACGTCATGAAGCTCGGGTATGTTTTCCTCTCGTCCCTCTCCTGGTCTGTTGTTTACTGACGCACGCACAGCTTCGTCTCCCGCGTGTCGCCCAAGGTCAACGACAAGCACGTCGTGCTCGGCGTCATCGGCTGGAAGCCCAAGGACTTTGCCAACCAGATGAACCTGCAGCTGTCCAACGGCTGGGGCATCGTGCGCACCATCGCCGACATGTGCCTGCAGCGCGAGGAGGGCAAGTACGTGCTCGTCAAGGACCCCAACAAGAGCATCCTGCGCCTGTACGAGGTCCCGGCCGGCGGGCTGGACGACGACGACGAGCCCGAGCCCGAGGTGATCGCCGAGGAGGAGGAGTAAGGGGTTTATGTAGGCTGGTCTGGGTTGAGGGGGCGCGGGGAACCAAAAGCATCATGGGCTGGGGATTTTGCGGAATACTGTGCTTGCCATGCTTAATGACCCTCAGCGGATAGAACCTCGGCGTCGATTGGAAGTCTTGACTTGGCTTCTGTTGATTTGTCTTGTCCTTGTCTTGTCCTTGTCGCCCCCTGATTCAGTAGATTGATGGCACGTGACAGCGCGAACTCCAGTGGCGTGTCCACACCCACCCCGCCCTGCTCTTTTTTGCAGACCGCGTTTGCTGCCTGCCTTGCCCGTTCGTCGCTCTCATCTACAGCATCCATTCCCCCCTCCCGTCACGCCCCTTTTCCCCGCAGACCACCAACCAATCCGACCGGACGAGATCAAACCACACCGGCCAAACCACCCGGCATCTCAACGACAACACAGCGCAACACAGCAAAAACACAACCGAACACGACAGAGTACAATCCGACAGACATGCCGCCCCCGCCACCGAAACCGAACCCGAAACCGAAAGTAAACACAAACACGACCAACCAGACACAGACACAGAGACAGAAAAAACAAAAACTGTCCCAGACCAGATTAGACACACCAAAAAAGGGGGGTGCGAAATGGCCTGCCGCGACGTCAGCGACGAAAGTCAAGACTCATACTACCGCGAAAGGGAAGCCGAATGGGAGTATATTGAGCTTTTTTAAGAGGACGGGGGAGGAGGAGCTTTTTATTGAGGGTGGTGGTGGGGGTGTAGGTGGAGTGGAAGAGGAGGGGACGGCAAGTGAAGGAGGGGTGGTGGAGGATGGTTATGGGTTGAGTCCGGTTGATACGAGTCCGGTTGATACTGCTGCTGCTGGAGAGGGTGACGAGAAGAGATATAATGAAATAGAGGGTGCGGTCAAGAGGAGGAGGGTGAGTGGTGGTTTTGGGGAGGAGGAGGGGGTTAAGCAGAAGCTGCCGGCGCCGCAGGGGAGGAAAAGAGCCGGGAATCCGTTCGTGGACGACGATTCCGATTCCGACGAGGACGAGGACGGCGCCGCAACACCAAGGGTGAGATCTCCGCCGCCTCCTGCGTTTGATGATTCCACTGGGCGAGAGGAGACGCGTGTCGGACCGGACGAGCTTACCAATGGGACGACTGTTTGCAGGGCGCCGCTTCTCAGACGGCAGACGTCGGGCGCGGAGTTTGGGGGTGAGGATGTGATGGGCGAGACGCGGGATGGGGACGGGTTGTTTGATGAGGATGGTGGCATCGATGTCGAGGATTTTGACGGCGAAGAACTGCGGGCGATGCGGTACATGGAGGAACAGGCGCGGTTGGAGGCCGGAGAGGAATGGGAGGCGTACGAGGTTGAGGATGACGACGGCACGGCCATGACCGAGAGTTGTCCGGTCTGCAACGGGAGTCTTGCCGGGGCGACGCCGGACCAGGCCACGGCGCACGTCAACTCCTGTCTGGACGGCACGCCGACACCCCTGCCGAAACCACCCAGCGAGCCTCTGGAGGCCGACGCCGCGGTCGTGGGCAAGCGGTTTGCCAAGGCCGCTGTGGCGCGGCCGGGACAGGCCAACCCGATTAGTCTCGGCGACGGGGCGGGATCGGGGCCGTCGAACTCGGCGTTTGCCAGGCTCATGTCCGGCCATGCCGAGGATTCCGCCTGGGCCACGGCCGCGGCGGCGGAGACGTCGTCGCGGGGCCTGCCTGCGTACAAGCGGACCTGTCCGTTCTACAAGATCATGCCCGGCTTCTCCATATGCGTCGACGCCTTCCGGTACGGGGCCGTGGAAGGCTGCCAGGCGTACTTCCTAAGCCACTTCCACAGCGACCATTACATCGGCCTGAGCGCGAGTTGGGCCCACGGTCCTATCTACTGCAGCAAGATCACCGGCTCGCTCGTCAAGGCGCAGCTAAAGACGGCAGCCAAGTATGTCGTCGAGCTCGATTTCGAAGCCACGGTGCCTGTCCCCGAGACCAAGGGCGTCACCGTCACCATGATCCCCGCGAACCACTGCCCGGGCAGCTCCCTCTTCCTCTTCGAAAAGACGACCGCGGGGCGCACCCAGCGCATCCTCCACTGCGGTGACTTCCGCGCATGTCCCGCGCACATTGAGCACCCCAAGCTGCGCCCCGAGACGGTCGACGCCATCACCGGCCGCACCAAGCAGCAAAAGATCGACGTCTGCTACCTCGACACCACCTACCTCAACCCGCGCTACTCCTTCCCGCACCAAGAAGACGTGATCCAAGCCTGCGCCGCCCTCTGCGCACGCCTCAACACCTCCCTCCTCGCCAACGACACCCGCGACTGGGACACCCTGCAGCGCGGCCAACCCCTCGGCACAACCACCACCACCCCCACCCTCACCAAATTCTTCAC
>FTCU01003298.1_pt1 | contig 22031 bp, 17 predicted proteins | sample 1639521 | NCBI WGS metagenome assembly FTCU01 (sample SAMEA3914864, study PRJEB12502) | metagenome | biome: forest; material: soil | place: USA | collected 2012-03-12 | depth 0.3 m
GCGGCCGAGGAGGACAAGCGCAAGCGCAACACGGCGGCGAGCGCGCGGTTCCGCATCAAGAAGAAGCAGCGCGAGCAGGCCCTCGAGAAGAGCGCCAAGGACATGACGGACAAGGTCACCATGCTCGAGAGCCGCATCTCGGCCCTCGAGACGGAGAACAAGTGGCTCAAGAGCCTCGTCACCGAGAAGCACGGCAACAAGGACGACGTCCTCGAGAAGCTGCTCAAGGAGGTGACCGCCGCCGACGCCGGCAAGGGAGACGTGCGCGACAGCATCCACGCCGCGGGTGAAAAGGCCAAGAGGAAGGATTAGTCCGTCGGTCGAGGGATTTCATGCTCATTGTCATCGGGGAGGCGTTTTTTGCTGCCACGGTGGTGGGGGGGGAAGGAAGGAAGGGGAAACAACACGGTCTGCGTTTTCAATGGCAGTCAGTGGGTTCGGTCGGCTCTTTTTTGTGTGTTTTTTCCTGAACGGCGTTGCGTGTCTCTTGCTTGAAGGGGTTGTTGATTGTGCGTGCTCCGGCGGCAATATCACACCGTACTTTTGTATCCGGGGGAGCGATGATGATTCAACGAAGCGGTCATTACGAACATTTGTCTGGAGGTTGGCGTGTTGATGCCATAGCACACCACCACCACATCACACCTCTCTATCGTGTAATACGATATACATATATATATGACACAAATCAAACCATCTGGTCTCACCCATTTCTCTCTACTGGTGGTAGCTCCAACTCAACCGCGACTCGACTCACCTCACGCCGAAGAACCACCACCACCAGCCCCATTACCAGAAGCCCTCAACTCCCCGAGCCTCAACTGATTCCTCTTCCCCAGCACCCGTAACGTCGCCTCCCGCTCGTGCGCAGTCATCTCCCCCCAGTTGGCGACCCGCGACAGCGTCCCGTCGCGGTTGACCACCATCGGCCCGAGCGCGTCGAGCGCCAGCGGCTGGCCGTTGACGCTCAGCGTCTTGACGCCTGCGTCACCTTCACCTGAGGTCGAGGTGGAGGTCGAGGTGGAGGCGGCGGTGGAGTCATCGGGGCTCGGGAGGGCCGGGAGGGGTTTGGGCGGGATTGCGCCATTCGAGGGTCCGTCGCCGTTCTCAACGGCGGTGGAGTTTTGGGTTTGGGCTTGGGCTTGGGCTTGGGCTTGCGTGCTGCTGCTGCTGCTGCTGCTGCTGCTGCCGCTGCCGCTGCTGGGTGGTGCGGGTGCTGCACCCCCCTCGGGGCCCGAGGGTGCTGGCGCTGGCCCTGCTGGGCCTGCCGCGGCGGCAGAGGCTGATGGTGAGCTCCCGGGGAGCGGTGGCGTGCTCGACGCCGGTGCGGGGCAGGGGCTGTTGGCTGCGCCGCTCATTTTGGGAGCTGGCTTTGGGGGGAGCTGCGAGTGTGAACGTGCCCGTGGGGGTCCGGCAAGGGCTGCGAGTGGTCGAACTGCTGGCGAGGGCCTGCTGCGGGCTTGGAGGAGCTGGATTGCTGGGATGCGACGGATGCGGATGGGCATTGGGCTGGATTGGGTTGGATTGGCCTTGGTGAGGTGGTGAGGTGTGTTGGTCGTGGGCCAGAGGGAGTTCTGCTGTCGATGGCGTTTGAGCTGCAGAGAGAGCGGATGCGACTCTGATTCGCTGGGGTTTCGAGGTTCGGATGGCCTTCGCCTGTTCTGATGGGATGGTGGAGGTTGGTGTGGTTGGTGTGGATGGTGTGATGGCTGCCGAGCAGGAATTGAGGAGACGAGCACTGGATTGGATCGATCTGGCAGCCAGGCACGTTTTCTGTTTGCCGTCGGTGCCTGGAAGGAGATCGGCCAACGCTCAGATCACAGAAGCTGAGACCGTGAGGGTTGAACTTCCGGTGCAATGCACCGCAGAAACACAGAATACCTCTTCCGTGTTTTGCAAACCACGTTGATGCTAACAAAACACAGTATTATTGGTCCCGTTCCGGGCTGGAAACGTCTAGAACTTCTCCAGTTTTTCCTCGGTGTGCTTCGGTGAGACCAACGCCAAGCCCAACCCCGATTGCAGCAAAAAGTCAACATCGCGGCACATCGCAGCGACACTGCCCCTGAGTGCCTGGCGGCCGGTCAACCACCGCAACTCGGGGTTACAACAAGTTCATAACGTTAATTGCACAGAAACACCTGCAGATGACCCCCACCGATGAAGTTGGGAATAATATCGACCAGCCTTCACACGTGCCGTGTGCTGTCTGACTCCTTGCCCTGGAGGATGGACCCGTCCTGCTGCGGCAGCAAAGAAAGTCGACTCTTCTTTGTTGGCGCCGACGACAACCGAGCCCTGATCACGCAATTCCCTTCTCGGGAGACGTCAACTTTCGTCTTTTTCTTCCCATCGCCCCTGTCCCGCTTCCGACTGGCACCTTCTTTAACCCCAGCCCGGCCCACGGCGAACTCCATCCGCTGAACTACAGCAGCACAGTACCGGGAATGTTACCTTGAACGTCAATGGGCTGCAGATTCTGCCTCTCGCCAAACTGCCTCCTCCTTGTCCTGCCGCGCGAGGTCGGCGCCGTCCTGTCATCAGCTCCCTGGTCCCCCTTGTCTAGCCGCCGTCGCACCCCGCTCGAGTCTCAGCTGTCTCCACGTCGTTCACGGCATCCCGAGGTCCGCCTGCAAGTGGCAAGCAAGAGCATCGTCGCGTCCTGCCGTCTGGCCCTTCTGACCCGTCCCCCACGAGCTGTCACCGCGTTCTGGCCGAATTTAGGCCCGGAATGAGTGGCGCTGGATATTAACGATGGGGTAAGAGAAACTCGGGAAAGGCACCCGGCACGGCCCAGCTGAGCTGTCCAGACCCTGCCAGGCCGTCACAACAGCAAGCCTGATGCCCAGTCGGGAGCCCTGACGAGAGGCGTGGGGGTGGGCAACCCGCTTTCCACGTGCCCGTCTCATCTCCCCCAACTCCCACGCTCGCGCCACCTTTCAGCCTGAGAGGGAACGCCGAGGATGCAGAAATCCGGCGAGTTCATCTCACCGAGGTCACATTCATCGCTCGTCAAGCTTCCCGTTCTTTTCCCCAGAAAAGCTCTGTGTCTGCCCGCCAGTGCGCCTCGACGTCGCCCAGCGGCTGCAGCCCCTGCCGGGTTTCCACCTGCAGCATCTGTGGCGCATCCCATTTGATTTCCAGTTCGCCGTCCGGCGTCCGGGTCTGAAGGACCGGTCACGGATGATATTTTTCCAGACCGACTGGGTCGGCCCAGCCAGATCAGCTTGGAATTCAGAAGAATACCTCGTCCAGCCGACCCTGACCCGCATCTGATGTCTCACACACATATAACGCATCTATATGTAGTAACAATGCCTGTACCACACTCCACTGACACGAGGAAGAGCCCGCTGTTGAAGTAGTCTATACGGAGTAGCAACATGGATACCGAGGACTCATCACCACATGAACTGCCAGCCGCACGTGATCCATCTTCTCACCGCTGCTCATAGTCTAGCAGAGGCAACCCGGACTCGGCTCGGATCGCTTCAGATCATCAAACTGCTCCTTGTGGAGCATTTTAGCGTACGTTGCCGTGTCAAGCTCAGTACCAAGCTAAAGAAAAAGAAAGTGGCGGGAGGTCTCATCGTGGATTCGTTTAATATGTTAGCTGTCGTTATGTGTCGAGAAGTTTTCGTATGTTTTCGTATGAATACAACGCTTTGATTCCTAAGGCTTCTTCTACTACTAGGTAGTTCTATAGCATCGCTAGCTCTTACAACATGTACGAGACAAAAGCTATCCCAATCCCCACTAGTAGTGGTTGTACCGTTCTACAGCGTAACTGCGGACGTGTTCAAGCTACTTCGGAGTTTCAGAGCTGGGTCAGCTCCTCGGTGTGGCTGTTACCACTTGGGCCGCTTGAGACGGAGCTTAACAAGGTCTCTTCTCTCCTGATGAATATTACACAGGCCCTACAGCTGGGTATCTTCTGTGTATTCAAGTAATGCACTCTTCAACCTTCGTTTCCCACTACCAAAACTTCCTGCCTCCTGCCATGTAACCGTGGCAGTGCCAGCCCAATCGGGTCACACAAGTGTCGCAACTTTGTTAGACATGCGTCACATTCACTTCCAAGTTGATCATGCGATGATCTTCTTGAAACGGGTGTCTTGACACTGGGTTGTAGGCATTGATATTTACACTGAATGTAGCTACAAGCAGCTATCCCTGCCACGCCCAGCATGTTAACCATCCGTTATGCTGCATTGACGAGAATAGCCAGTCCCGCGCTTATCAATACAATCATGTCCAGGCCCTGGTGGCGGCAAAAGACGCCAGCCTCGCTTTTCGTTGTCGTTGTCGTTATTGAAGAAGTCGTTGCGTCGACTGCGCTCGCCGTCGGCGCCGTGGTCACGGTCTGAGCCTGGAGATGAGCCGCGAGATAGCAGTCGGCATGGGCCGTGGCAATTCGGAGCCACTCTTTGTCGGCCATGTTGGGTCTTCCCCAAGCAACGGGACAGCTGGTGGAGAGGATGGACATGGTTGAGCTCTTGGCCGTCCAGAACGACACGACCTCGGAGACATAGGTCGAATAGCTGGAGAGAACGTCTGCGGGCGCCGCGGTGGTGAAGCCGCACCATAACTTCGGGTCCGTAATGACGCAGGACAACCTCTCGTAACCGACTGCCGTGGCGAGGCATTCTTTGTTTACCTCACCGGCATACGAGCCAATGGCGTCAACAACGTTCCCAGTCGGCTGGGGGACGTCAAAGTACTGCGTGATGTTCTCCGTGATGCACTGCCAAGGGTCTGGCGTGAGCGTCGTACGCGTCCGTGACAATGCCGTTGGGGTTGGTGTTGCCTCTCTTTCCGCGTGCAAGCGGTTCAGCGCCGTCATAGGCGCTGAGTCGGCTAGGAACCTCGCTGACACGCCCGTCGCCAATGTGAGGGTAGCGAGGCCCCTCACAAAGACGTTGAAGCGCATGTTTGAGTGGTTGATATTTGAAGGGCTGGGAGGGACGCAGTCGGAATATACTGTGTAACGGCCTGCGGAACACCGCCAAAGAAACCAGCGATGGCCTCAGAACTGATGTCGTCCAGGTTGATTCGTGTAAGAAGCAGGAAGTTAGGCATCCAGAGAAAAGGGGTCTTGGTGAGACTCGGCGCTTGTGGGGCCCAATTTCCTGAGGCCGCATGTGAACGCAAACCAACTAATAAACTAACCGCCAAGCGGCAAGTTACTAAGGTAACCCTATCAGTAACCTTTCGAGGATCATAGCTAAGAAGCGAAGACCCTTTGGTTCTGATAGACTCACAGTTGGTGATGGAAGAGACGGAAAGGGCAGACTGAAGACAGAGATGTGAGAAGAAGCTGAAGGGCGAGAAGAAATCCCACTTCCAGATCTGGTGTCAAATCATGATTTGGCAACCAACACCAGGAGAAAAACAAGACATTGGACTGTGGGAAGGACCCGCTCTTTGGTACTTTTGCTCCGCGACCTCGACCCCTTGGCATGCAGTTGGATTGGGAGCCCCGGTCCTCACATCTGGGCAATCTCTTGGCACATCAGGACGCTGAACGCTGGTTCAACGCTGGCCCGACTTGGCCGTCTACCGCAAGTCCGAGTGCCTCGAGGTTGGGCGGAAGGGTATGGACCCCCCCTTGGACTGGGATTTGACTCGGCTCGGTGGCAAGTGGCAGCATGTCGTGGAGCTCTTATGTCGACAGGTTGGTAGAGCGAACAGGTGAACGTGCGGTCAGAGAGCAGCGGTAAAGATATGTCTCTATAACAACAACAACAACCCAAGAGACAATACAAACAGTAAACTCAGTGTTCCGCTCTCACCCGAACTCATCACTCCCCTCAATGGCTCACCAGGTTCTTGAACCTATTATAAACTAGTCAGCACATCATCTCCTACATGTCAGAGAAAGAAGACGAAGAAAGCACATACTTGTTGATAACCCTTTCAATACCATCACACCCCATCTCCAACACGGCCATCTTGGGTCCAAACGAGAACCTGACAAAGTGATGGCACGGGCTGTCAAACAAGTCCCTGCGGCGGGCCGGGTTGAGATCGAAGAAGATGCCCGGCACGACAATGACCTTCTCGTCAAGGCAGGCCTGGAAAAAGTTGAGACCGTCCGAGATGGGGCCCGGGAGGCCCTCGAGGTTGAGCCACAGGTAAAAGGTCGAGTCAGGCACGTGGCGGATGACGAAGCCCATACTACGCAGACGGTTGACGACGTAGTCGCGCTTGTCGCGGAAGTGGTGCTGCAGCGCCTTCATCTCCTTTTGCACGACCTCGGGTTCAAGCATGGGGACGGCGGCCTCTTGGAAGGGCACGTTGGTGCCACCGTCGAGGTAGGAGCCGCAGGAGCCGATGCTAGGGGGGACGTTGGTATTTGTGTAGTGAGAGGGTTATGGAGGGAGAAAAACTGACGCCTTGATGAATTCCTTGGGGCCGATAATCCAGGCGACACGCCAGCCCGGCAGGCGGAAGCGCTTCGTCAGGCCGTCAATGATTAGGACGTCGTCCTCGTCGACGTCGATGACGTTTTCCTAAACGGCAAGCACACGTGTCAGACTAGTACAAAAACAGATGAATCAACTCAAAACACAACCGACTTACGGCTGCGCTGATGGTGGAGCCGTCGCAGTTGCTCGTGTAGTTGTAGCCCGAGTAGAACTCGTCGCTGACCAAGGTGGCGCGCTCGCGGCAGATGTCCTGGATCTCGGCCAGCTCCGGGTTCTGGACGACGAGACCGGTCGGATTGCGCGGGTTCGAGGTGATGATGACGCCGGTGCCGCGGGCGATTTCCTCGGCGATCTTGTCAGGGTGGATGTGGTAGCCGTCCTCTTCCGAGAGAGGGACCGGGATGGCGGCGAACTGAGCTGTCAGCACTTGAGGGTCGGGCAAAAGGGGGAAGACTCTTACGTTCTTGAAAAGCGAGAGCATTTCGTTGTACGCTGAGTCGATATTAGCATCTCGGCCCGGTCTCCTGAAGCATGGTGTATACGCACCCGTGTAGTCGGGAATGAAGAAACCGACGTAGGCGTTGTTAAGAACGGCGGCGATACGGATGAGGCCGGCACGCCCTCCGGGAACGATGGCGACGTTCTCCCAGGTGTACTGGCTCGGCTTGCCCTTGCGGTGCATCTCATTGTAGAGATGGGCAACAGCCTGCCTCAGGGGCTTGATGCCCGCGGTGGGGCCATACTCACGGCCGGCCGAGGTGACATCAATGTGGGTGGGCCGCGGGAAGCAGCCTGGGATGTCGTCGTCGGCCTCGGGGGCACCCTCTGTCGGGCTGTCAGCTTTGCATGGCGCGGACCACTACAGGAAGGGGGACGTTACGGCCCAAGTTGGCCCACTTTTCAGGCTCCTCGAGGAAGCCATACTCGGAGGCTCTCTCAGTGCACCAGACGACGCCGGTCGACGCCCTGGTCGCATCCAGGCCGGCATGGGGAAGGTGACTGCAAGGTAACGGGATGATGAGCGTGTTGCAAAGAAGATGAGAGGGCCGGGAGGGCGGAGGATGGCTGCGACGAGGCTATCGCTCATCACACGTACCCCTCGTGAGCGGCTCTGAACTGGCGATGGATCTTGCTGGTGGTCTCTGAACGGAAGAACAAGACAGGTGGTCAGCGTTCAAGATGACAAGGATGCAGGGGATGATGCAAGTCTCGTGTGATGAAAACATACCGCTAAGACCCGGCTCAGCCGTGGAGAAGCGGCGGGCGGGCCGAGGGACGCCGGTGTTGCGGTTGATGCTGAACTTGCGGGGGCCGAAGCCCGAGTCGTCGCCCACGGTGCCCATGGTGGCGGTATGGCAGTTATCGGAGTGTCGGAGTGAGATGCGAGAGAGATGGAGAGAGATGTGGTCGATGACGGTGATGTCCAGGCAAGGCGTCGAAGAAGAAAAAGAAAGAGAGCACTCGGTGGCAAGCTGAAGGAAGGAAGCAGCGGCGGCACCGAGATCCACCCAGAAATCTACCGACTTGAGTCGTTTTTTACCGTGTGCGGGTGTGTTCTTTCACCGAAACTACGATCAATCCAACAAAAAAAGCAAGAGGGAAGAGGGGGCGCCAGGGAAGCTGTCGCGATGCAGCCCAATGCCTCTGCTTATCCTGGGTCACACCAATGGCTCCCAGCGCCGTCCACATTTCATGCGCGTCTGAGCAGCATGGCAAGCCGAGTGGCCAGCAGCAGCTGGGATTATCGCTGGGCTGCACCACGTTCGGACACCAGCTTGCAAATGCGTGCCGGCGCTTGCAACACCGTGGCTGGCTGCTAACCCACTGGGGACGGTCATCGACGCCCTCGACGCGCCGTCGGTGTGCAACATGGGAAAGCTGACTGCCTTTGAGCTGACTGCTCAATACTATGTAGAGCTGAGACGAGCTATCTGTCAGACTTTGCTTGCGTGAGTCCTCCCCCCCTCCCGCCCCCCACGCAAGTTCTTCGGAGTCCCCGCGAGACAGTGCCGTTCAGCAGCAAGTGAGCGGAGCGAGAGAGAGACGAACTTGGACGTCATGTTCAAGCAAGACTCAGGCGAAGTGGATCAATCGTCAACAACCCCGCTTTTGGGCTCAGGAGCGGGCGGGGCGAGTGGGGTAACCATGTCAAGCTTGGTGGGGCCGGCATTGGCTCCGGACTGGTCCCCTGCCAAGAAACGGGATCTCTGAACCTCCGTCCATCTCCATTGCTCCATCCGAAGTTTCAACCCTACCATATTCCGGCATCCGGCATTTCGACCCAACCTGCCCCGTCAAACATCTAAGCAAAGTACACCATTGCGGCTTTGCCAATGAAACTCGTCACATTCATGCCCACCAGCTCCTCCACCGGATACAGCGGAATCCAATACAGAGTAACCATGACCACGGCTGAATAGAACTCATAAAAAAGAAGAAAACGTGAACATAATCTGGCAGAGCCATTTGTTGTGGTCCTGAACGGAATAGGAGGCTCACAGCTGGACGCCTTCCAGAACCACCTCTTCCACGGCCCGGACGGACTCCACGTCGGGGAGTACGTTTCAATCCACGCCCGGTGCCCTGATTCCTTCAGGCCGCCAGCAATCTAGAAGCATGTCACGTACGCCTACGCCAATTCGAGGCAACGTAGTGAGGACCGAGTTGAGGTATTCGACCTGGCAGCCGGGTAGCGCATTCTTGTTCGACCCGAGCTGCCGATCCGCCCATACGTGGGAGATGGCCACGAATCGAATGGCCCGACTGTACGGAAAAACTTCAAGGTTGAAGCTCCCAGAGGATACACGCCAGATGCGTATCGGAGGGATGCCGCCCGCGGCCACGATTTTCAAAACTGGCTCAAGCGGCCCCTGAACAGTTTGGCATTGGCAGTCAGGCGGTCGATGGTTTGGTTCCGCAAGCTTAGTCATGACCTGGCATGTTGTTGGCATGCATAGGCGAGAGTCTTCACCCCTTCCCCGCGGAGGTCGAAGTGAAGACAAGAAGTAAAGGGTCGGGTATTGCGTAGGCACCGAGTCGAGGAAGTTGAGTCGCTTCCGGCACCAGCCACTCTCCACTGCCCTCCGAAATAACAGACCGGCTGACAGTGATTGTAGACCCAGAGATTCCGAGGCAAGACCCGGGCCGAAAAAGAGCCATGTTTGTATCACCGATGCGGAAGGGTGACGAAGACACAGAAGGAGCATTGTCCTCACGCAGTTGATCCGAGTCTTTGAGGGAGCATTTTTCGCAGATCGTCTCCAATGGCACCCTCGTCCCTAGTCCACCACCCATCTCCAAAGGTTTTCTCGTAAAAGCCGTTGAATGTGTGTTGGCCGGAAAGCAAGTATTTCAGGGCAGCTCGAGCTACGTAAGGGACTTGTAGCGGAGGGACGTCCGAGCCCTGGGGTTAAGAAAGCAATACATTGTCGAAGCTAACCGCGGACCTTGGATGAACGCCGAGACTGAGAAGAAGCAGTTGCAGCTTTCAAAGCGATTCCGGCAAGGCTCCAGGCCCGATGTCCTGGAGGAGAGTTGCCATCGTCTGTGTTCTGCGTTCTTCTGCCCAGAATGCTTGGGGTGTCCAGTGCAAATCCAGCCCAGGCAGACCGCAAGGCAGTGCCCAGCCACGCTTGAATGCATGTTTCCACTAGAGGCTGGACGGTGGACAGAATAGGGCAAAGACGAATCTGTCAAAGTGATATTCATCAAGCCGACCCCGCCTTTGGGCTTGAGCAGGCGGGGTAGCGTCCATGTCGAGCATGGCTTGGTAGGGCTGGCACTGGCTCGGCCGGTCCCTGCCAAGACGCGGGAATTCGGTCTCAATCAATCCCATCTTCTTCAACCATGTCGACCAGGGCAGGAAGAGCTGTGTTTCACAACCAGGACAAAACGTTGATGAGTATTGGTTTTTGATACCCGCTGAAATTCGGAGCCGGCGCCAGTGATGGGAATTCTTTGTGATCAATTTGCCGCGCGCATCCAAGCCCGGTACTGGAAACGTCGCCTGTTGGTGGACAATGGGCTGTTTGTGCGGCTATCCTGATTGTTGGCTTGTTGGTTCGACCCTGTGCGCAAGAAGGTCACAGCGTCACGCTCAGAAGACCACCTGCGGCCAAGGCCTTCTCGCGGGCTCCATGAAGGGCACCTCGTGATATCGCCTCGTGCGATCTCCCATTTATCAGATTCGGTTCCGGTCACTCGGCCCGGCCGGCGGTTGTGCGGATCGATGGAGGCGTTGGAGATGCAGGGTGGGGCTGTGCGGGCTGTGCAATGTGTGGCTCGGTTTGCCCGTGGTCGATCTGATCCACCACCAACGACGCTGCTGCGCCCCTTCTTTAGCTTTACCACGCCTAGCGCTACCCCACCCCCGATCCGGGCAGGGCCGCAGTCAACACCCTCAAAGGATCACTGCCGCCAGGGCTTTTAGCAAGGCAATCGAGCATTCCGGGTCTCCTTTCTTGGTCTCGGAGTATTGTGCTCTTTGGGCTAGGAAATTCAGTGGCCAGGTTGCGAATACGGATGAATTGAGAATAAAAAGAACCGCTGTGCCCCATGCGCCTGTGACCCTGACACCAAACCTCAGGCCAACAACCCACGGAGTACTGCATCACTCTGTCCACTCACGGACTGCATCCTCCCGCACTTGGCAACACAAGAAGCAAGCCCAACAGAGACCGGCCATCTTCTTGATTCTTGCTCCTCCTCTCCTCCATTGAGCTTCTTCCTCTGGGCCATCAAACAATCCACCACCTCACCACCACACCCATCATCAACCATGACGTCGCCCTCCTCACCAAGCCGGTCCATCTTTGGGACGCTCAAGGACAAGATTAGCAGAAAGTCGCGGTCGCGCTCGACCAGCCCAAACCCATCATTTACAGAGTCGACCAACTTGTCGTCCTCGCACGCCTCGCATGGCTACCGCGCACCATCCCCCGCCGCCGCCAAGAGCGTCAACGAGGCACCCCCTCCCCCTTACACTCCCGTCGCCGGTGATCCCTTCTCCGCTACGGCGTCCACTCCCGTCATCACACTCACCTCGCCTCCTCCGCCGCGCCAACCCTCGCCGGCGCCTTCCGCGTCTTCGGCCATGTCCAACCCCAGCATCACCAGCCCCGAAGACCCGTACGCCTTCCTCTCGAGCTTCGACACCATCTTCCTGATCGACGACAGCGGTTCCATGGCGGGCTCCTCGTGGCGCGAGACAAAGAAGGCCCTCCTCGCCATCTCGCCCATCTGCACAGCCCACGATGCTAACGGCATCGACGTCTACTTCCTCAACAACCGCAACTCGGACGAGTTCCGCTCCGGCGGCGCGGGCGGCCACCCCAACATCACGAACCCGGCGCGTATCGAGACGCTGTTCCGCGAAGTCCGCCCCTACGGCGCCACCCCAACCGGCACCCGCATCAACCAGATCCTGCGCCCCTACCTGCGCCAGTACGAAGCCGCCGTCAACCGCACCCGCAATCCGGAGGACTGCGGCGTCAAGCCCATCAACATGATCGTCATCACCGACGGCGCCGCCACCGACGACCCGGAGTCAGTCATTATTAACATTGCCCGCAAGCTCGACGCTCTCGAGGCCCCGCCCCACCAGATCGGCATCCAATTCTTCCAGGTCGGCAAGGACAAGGAGGCCGCCAAGGCCCTGCGCGACCTGGATGACGGCCTGGCCGAGGTCGGCAACGTGAGGGACATTGTCGACACCGTCAGCTGGGACGGCCGCTCCGGCGAGCACGTCCTCTCGGGCGACGCTATCCTCAAGGTTGTCCTCGGCGCCGTCGTCAAGAGGCTGGACCGGAGGCGTACGAGCGTGGAGTCGAGGCGGGCGGGGCATCTGGCGCCGTCATAACTCTCCCTAGAGTGTTTTTCTCCTTCGTTGATTTTGGGTTTCCTTCTGGAAGGCGTTGGGAGTCGAGGCTTTTAGACACAGAGGGTTGATACCGGGAAAGGCGGTCCTTTTGTTTGTAGGGTCAGCGTGCCATTCTTATTCTTCGTCGCCACTTGGCACTCCATGGGAGTTTAGCAGACAGGACCAGAAATCAAGATAGACCGAAGAGGGCCAGCTCGATGGCCTGCTGAAAATGATACCCAAGCAACATGAAGATACTCGATCTGGATATCCAGTGTGCATAGTCCTTGCGTCACAGCAGGCAGATATTCTGAAAAATACCTTCTACAATGTGGCAAGCAAAGCAACGCAACCCCCGGATTCAAGTTCCCGTCATTGTTACTCCGTAGAAAACGGCAACTGGGCACCGGCACAGCAGGCGAGTTTCAAAGCAAACAAAACGAGGAAAATGAACAGACAAGCAACACCAGAACCAAAGGTTGGTTGGCTTGACTGAATTGAATGGAACCATATCATAACTCATTATTATCCTGTCCTGTCCCCGTTCCAAACCGGCCCCCGATACAATGCCAGAAAAACCATACGCCAGACATGTACTGTATGTACAATCAATCCCCAACACGACTCCAAACCTACAAAATAATTTGAAAGCCTCTGCTCCGTAACACCTGTTCTCTCTTTCATCCCTTTCCCATATCTGTCGAGACCAAGATAGCCACGAGAGAAATCAGCTCCCAAGAACGAGATTCAAGCAAAGCTGTCCTCAGCAGGCCACCTCGCACTCCGCTCCACCACCGGCTCCTCCTCCTCCTCCACCTCCGCCTGGGAACCCCGTCTCGTGACGAACCCCTTCTCCTCCATAGCGACCCACACCACATCATCATCGTCACCAGCCTTCTCCGCATCCTCCTTGCTCTTCTTCCCACCAACCACCAGCCCATCCAGCTTCCTCACCTTCCCACACCTCTTCCGCACCATCGTCTCATACACCCTCCTCCGCACCCTCGTATCCATATCCAACCGCGCACAATACCGCCTATCCGCATCCGCGTCCTGGTCACCAAGAGCAAACATGCCCTCTCCCTCCGCACCCTCCTCTCCAGACGACCGGAGCACAACCGCCTGCTTGGCATTTCCCGCAAACCCCGCCGGGGCATAAAACCCGCCCGTCAGCGGGTTATCCCGGAGATCCACGCTCGCCAGCCCCCCAAACGAAGCCAGCACCCCGACCACCCCAGCCGGGTCTGCCAGCCGGTTCCCAGCGACGCAAATCCTCTTCAGCCGCGGCACACCCACCAGCCCGCCAAGCCCACTCAACGCATTCATATTCAAATTCACCACCCTCAGATTGGGCATCGACAGCCCCACATCCTCCGGCAACGCCCTAATCCCACAGTTGGCCACCTCCAACAGCTGCAGGTTGAGCAGATCCGCCTTGGGCGCAAACTCTTCCAGCAGATTGCCCGAGAGGTAGAGCTTTCTGACGTCGAGCGCGCGCGCGAGCAGGTGGGCCAGGTCGAGCGGGACGTTGCCGCGCTGTTCGCGCAGCGAGAGGGAGTCGATGCGGCGCGCGCGGGAGAAGCCCGCGATGCGGACCAATGCGTTGCGGTCCGCGTGGAGCAGGCGGAGATGCGGGAGGTGGTGAACTGAGAGAGTGGTGAGGTTGTTGTCGGCGAGGCGGAGGTGGCGGAGGGTGGGGAGGGGTTGCGGGGGGGTGATGGCGAAGTGGGTGAGGGAGTTGGATTCGAGGTTGAGGGTGGAGAGGGAGGGCAGGTGGGCGAGGTTGGTGATGCGGGAGATGGCGTTGTTTTTGAGGTCTAGGTCGGTGAGTTGGTGTAGGGTACTGTTGGTGAAGTCGACTTCCTCGATTAGGTTGCCGCGCGCGCGGAGGATCTGGAGGCCCTTGTGGAACTTGATGCCGTCGAGGCTGGTGATTTGGTTGTTGTCTGCACGGAGGCTGCGCAGATGGATGAGGCTCTTAAAGACCGTGAGGCTGGTGAGGTTGTTGTTTGAGACGTCGATGTACTGGAGGTTCATCAGGTGGTTCCAGGCCGTGAGGCTCGAGAGCTGGTTGTCCGTCATGCGCAGGTGCAGCACCGACGATGGGATGCCGCCGAGGTTCCTGATCTTGTTCTTGGAGACGTCCAGGCTCTCGAGTTGGCCGCAGTACTCGTCGAGGGCGTGCAGCGCGCTCAGGCCTTTGTCCCGCAGATCCAGCTCCCGCATGTCCTCCCAGTACGGCTCAAAGGGCTCCACCTCGGCGAGCTTGTCCACAAGCTCGCGCATGCTCATCGACATGACACGCTTGGACTGGTCACCCGTGACGAGGCGGTGGTTGTCAACCACATAGCTAGCCTCAAGAGGGAGCGTCTCCTCGGCGCGATGCATTGTGAACTCGGAAAGGGGGCTGAGGGCAAAGGTGCCCACAAATTGGCTGATGATGGGGGCGCCGTCCATCCCGGGAATCGGGCAAGCCCGCGCCGGCCGTGTGGGGGTTGCGACCAGGAATGTCAGCTCGCCCCGTTGGGGGCTCTCATCACGGTTGGCAACGCTGAAGTCGCCTAGCACGCTGAGCTCCATGCCAGAAACTGCTCCTTGATATTGAGCATGGTCTAAGCCGGAGTCCTCGTCCCGCTCGTCAATCCTGGAGACGGGGCGCGCGACCAAAGAGCGTCCTTTCACGGAGAGATGGCGTTGCGGGCCGCGCGAAGTGCTGCGAGATCGGGCTGACCGACTTCTCTTCGTCTCCTGAATTGAGACCGTCTTCCGCCCCCTGGCCGGTGGGTCTCGTGGCTCGATCGGGTGATCGAGGACGCTATCCTCCGACATCATGTCGCCGGCCACATCTTGGATGAAGGATGCAACCGGGGAGGAGAATGTGATGGTGGGCCGCCTAGGCCCCTTCACTCGGCCCTCCTTGACGCCGATGTCATGCTCAGCAGACCCCTCAGCCCGGCTTGGGTTCGGAGCCTGACCGATGGGTGACCTATCGAGAGCTGACCTCGCAACCGAAGCCGCCCTGGGTGGCCTCGACGGACTGGCCTGCTCAGCGCTTGGAACACGTTCTAGAGGCGCGCCGTCCTTCTTGCCAGTCAGCAGAAGATTCTGCATTTCCCTGGTGACGTCGACAGTCAAGTCGGGAATGTCGGCGAACGGATCATCCTCGCTGATTTCGGACTGGATCCAGCTGCCACGCGACTCGGCTGAGCCCTTCCTCTTGATCCAGATATTGCGGTCCCTGTCTAGAATCATGTTCCCCACCTGGTCCGGAATCAGATGCAGCACGCTCTCCGGCACGATTGTCTTCCTGTTCTCCGATGCTCTTGATGACCCGACGGACGACCCAGTACTATGAGTGTTGAGGTCGGCCGAGCCGTGAGATGGCATGCCGTCGCTGAGTCCGCTGGCGGAGCGCAGCTCTTGCCAGTTAGGGTTGCGCGAGATACGGATATTGGGGGGATCGCTGACAACGCCGTCGTCAGAAACCGAGTTTCGGCTTTGGTCGCCGCCCCAGGCTTCCGACTCCTGCTCCCTCGAGTTGAACATGGCTTCTTGGGCAGGCCCGGTCGAGCGCATGGATGACGTGATGATGTCGCCCATATCGCTAACCTCTTCGTACTTCTTGAGCTGCTCAGCGAGCGCGGGGTCTTCCTGCTTCGCCGACAGCCGCTTGAGCGGTGCGCGCCCTTCACGGCTCGGCGGCCTGGAGAAGGGTTCTTGGGTGGAGTCTTCGTAGGAGCCGTCCAGATCCGGTGACGTCTGACCCTTCTCTTCGTCCGACTCCTCGAGGCTGGCGAGCCCGCTCGGCAGGCCGGCCTTGTTGCGAATCATAGCCATGATCTTGTTCGCCTCGTTGATGAAGTCCTCGGTTTTGATAGACGGCTTTCGGTGGGTTTCGACCGCAGCGCCCGCCGGAGGGCCCCCCGGTACTTGCGAGTGCCTACTAGAGCGAGCAGGCGACCTTTCGAGCTCGACGAGAGGTTGGCGCTGAACGGAGGATCTCTGACTTGGCGTCGGCGTCCGGGGCCGCATTGCTTGTCGGGCCTCGGGCTCTTCTTCGTCATGTTGGCCGCCGCTGCTGCGAGCATCTTGCCGGAACCTGCCGAGGCCTGACTGCACGTGCTGGTGTGGCAGCTGGATTGAGTCGAGCCCAGAACCCGGTTCCTCGGTACCGTACGAAATGTCTGACTTGTGCAGCGTCCTGCGTCGCTTTGGAGTCGGATCCTTTGAGGGCGATGTGCGAGGACGCTTGATTTCAGAGATGGAAGCATCTCTCCGCCCTCCAGGAGGGGAGAGCTGCTCGAAGAAAGCCGGGAAGGAGGCCCTAGTGGAGCGTCGCGATGGGTGCGAGGTCGTGGATTTTCGACGTCTGCTCACCACGATCTCGGCGGCCTCGGATGGCGAAGAGTTGTGAGTGAGGTCGAAGATGGGCTGGCCGGAAGGGAGCATCGAGTCCTCGTCGGGATCCCGATTCTCCTTATCCCCATCCATACCGGTCGCGTCAGGGGATATGTGGGAAAACCCGTCGTTGAACTCGTATCCGTCGAGCTCTCCGGCACCGAACCTGTTGGCATAGCTCGAGTGCTGGTCCTCAAGCCCACTCCGGGCTGCCGCAGGGAGGAGCCTGGACGGGGGGCTATCAACTGGCAGATGGCTGCTGTCTACCGCTATTGAGAAAGAAATGTCGCCGGCTTCCCCGTGCATTTGACTCAGCCGCCTCAAAAGCGTCTGGTTGGTAAACGTATCGTACGGCTGGAACAGCTTCAGCGGGCTGCCGCTTTTGGGAAGCACCGGCGCAAGTCGCTTCTCCGGACTCGGGCCGGGCGCAAAAGGAAGGTCCGGACTCTCGGCGGGGAAGTGCTCGGACGAGGCCCAGCGCTCGACCCGGACAGTGGGAAATTGTTTCGGAGTGCTGGCTTGCAGGGATTCCTCGGGATTCAACTCGGAACTGTCGTTCAGCCCGGAACTGAGCATGTGGTTGCGGAACGACCCCTCGTCGGATCGGCCGCCTCGCTGGAAATTGACAAAGCCTTCCAACCTGCGATAGTCTTGTGTGATCTCGACAGTCCGCGTCGTGCCGTAGTTCGAGCCATCGTTTGCGCTGACTCCGAGAAGCGACCGGTCCTGTTGCAGTGTCTCCAATCGCACCCGGAGGTCGTCGGGAGACAGCTCTGCTGGGCCAAAGGTGGTTTTGCCGTTACTAGCCTGGCGCCGCTCGAGGAAAATGGGACTGAAATCTTCGTAGCCAATGTCGCTCCGGCCACTGACCTTGCGCGACTCGCCCTCGGCGCCAGCAGACGGGGCTGTCAGGGCCTCCTGTGGCAGACTGAGCTCGGACTCCTTGCTTTCGTCGGCGGTGGATTCGTCGGTGCGTCGATATCGCATTGCCGTGGCCGCCCGCTTTGGCTGTTGTTGTGATGGTTGATTTATTGAATCGCTTTCGACGTGTATCTCGACTGTTGACGGGTCGCGGCGATAGAGCGGGGGGCTGGACGGTAATGTGATATCCAGCTGGGAATCTTGCCCTTGCCGTTGCCCTTGGTAGGAGTGCTGGATCGGGCCGTCTCGTGACGGGCCGGGGGTTGGCTGCGGGGGCTTGAACATGTTCTCCAGGCCAGTCCCTGCCGACGTGAACAAGTCGGGCTGTTCGCCGTACGACAAATCGCCATAGACCAGCCGGCGCTTCCACTCGGGTGTCTCGCCCCCCTTGCCCTTGGATTGGGAGGCGCTCATCGACTTGCGGTGAATGGTGCTGGTGCGGACGACCGAGTTGGTGGTTGAGACCGAGGCGGAGCGGCACGCGTGACAGTCCCGGCCGCTTGGGCTGCTCAGGCTGCTCAGCTCCTGGGAGAGCTTGGAAGGGGTGCGGCGGGACAGGGCAGCCAGCCGCTCGTTAATGCTTCGTTCACCGAGGATGTGGCTGCTGGCGTTGCTGCTGGCGTTGTTACTGGCGCCGTTACTGCCACTGCCACTGCCACTGCTGCCGGCGGCGCGGTCGATAGCATTTCGGAACTTCCTAACACCGGGGCTCAGGCGCGGGATCCTGCTAGGCGTCTCGGGCTTTGGAAGCTTGGTGCTGGGAGAGGGAGCGGGTGAGGGTTCGGCAAAGGACGCGTCGTTCGATCCGGGCTCTGACACCCAGTCCTCGGACAGGGAGTCCAGCCAGGCGTGCGCCATGGTGGCACGCAGTGTGGATGTCGATGTGGTGGGATCCCGGTCAAGTTGTTTGGTTGCTGTGGATCGTGGATCGCGGATCGCGGATTGTGAGTTGTGAGTCGTGAGTTGGAGGCGATCTGTTTGGCGGGGTCGTTTATGGATGTCTAATACTGGGCAAAGCGTCCTAATGCCGCCGCAGATCCCCGAATGCGATGCGACGTGATGCGATGCGATGCGATGCGATGCTCGTCTAAATAAAAAAAGGAGTTGATACTGTACCCATCAAAGACACTCACTGCCCGAATAATGCAGGAATGGGGTTGGTGCTGTCGTCTATCGGCAACCTGGAGTGCCACTATCGAGATTGGTCAATCTCAGAGGGCGGGCTCCGTCATTTTGGGCGTTTGGGGCATTTTGGGGGGTGCGCACCATCGCGTTTTGGGGGTAAACATTGGGATTCGCAGTGATTGGCGGCTGCTTTGTCCCACACTTTATTTCCCTGGCAACCGGGAGCCTCTTGGCCCCACCCACTTTGGGAGCTTTGAGAGCTTGCGTGGGGCTCAGGTGACTGCGCGCGCCGACTTTAATTGGGAAAACGCGTGTTGAGCGCGTCTCGCTCCACAGTGTTCCTGGGGCCCTGGCACGGCAACCTGCAGCCACTGAGCCACCCCGGGCTGTCCACAGACGCTAACAGCCAACGTCGAGGTCAACGATAACCAACAGCGGCAAACACACAACAAGTGCACAGGCACCCGACATCAATTCAATTCCATCCCCTCACCAATGTATCAACACCAGCCCCGGCCAACCGTGTAAGCCAAGATGAAGCGCTGTTTCGGCAGTCCCGACCGCGAATGGCTGCACCCCGAGAACTTCGGCAACGAGCCCGTGTACTGCGAACCCCCGCAAAGCAAGGACGACATCCTCTGCCACGGCTCCGACGATGAGACATACGATACCCCCGCCGAGCGCCGCATCCGCTGTGAGGACCAGGCACGCCGTTTCCTCGAGGGCAAGCCCGTCTTCCTGCTCTCAGCCTCGCTCCGCGGCCCGTTTGACAAGGAATCTGGTTGGGTGAATCCATGGCGCTCCAAAACCTCGTCACAAACAAGGCCAGCGGCCCGGAGGAAACGTCTGTCGGCGCCCAAAAGAGCGGCCAAAGAACCTGAGTCTAGCGGCATTGTGGATGAGTCCATCACTGCAGTCGCGCCACCTCCTCCCGCCTACGACGCTCTTTCGCGATACATGGACGGCCAGGCCTTCCACCGAGTATGCGATTGGCGGAACCAGGTGGTCGCTGAAACCGACGTCCCTTCGAGCCCTAGCCAACAGGTGTCGCAGTTGCAACCTGCTTCGGCCGACTCGCGGCGGGCCACACAACACACAACCAGGAGGCGGTCCGGCATGACGGTGGACACGCTCGATAATGGCTTGAGGAGCTCCCCTCTGTTCACACCAAGGATGGCCGATAAGGCTGCGGAACATGGCACTTCTGAGGCGCTAAGGGACCATGATCAAAACGAGTCAAGCTTCCCCGTTATGGGCCTGCCTGTTCTTGGCCCGAGCCAGGCGACAACCAGCCAGAATCTTCCTCTGCCCGTCGTGGAAATAGTCACATCAGCCATCCCTAACTCTCCGCGCGCTTTGGAGAGCCCCGCCCGATCAATACTCTTAGTACGGACAACTCAACCACCATCTTCAAATCCAATCGTCGAGGAGGGTACACCGGCAGCAAAGATCTCTGCAACACACGGACCTTCAAGCAAAGAGAATCTGGAACCAATCAATGCCACACCCCATGACATCCCGCTGCAGGCATTATCATCCCCGGCGCTGCCACAGACACACGCGAGCGCCCGAACGGATGGAAGCTTCCGCTACCGGCGCCAATTTGGCCGGGAGAAGGGCTCCTTGGCGGGAAGCAAACTGGCTGGTCCCCCATCTGGTCCCAGTTACTCAGGGCAGCATTCTAGTCCAGACGCCGCTATCCCTCATGAAAGCGTGCTGGAAGATACCGAAAGCCCTGAGCCTCCCAGCCCAAGAAGGGCCTCGGATGCTGCGGCACCTATTGCTCCTGAGACTGCTGAGGAATCTCATGAAGTTGCTCCCGTAGTCACACAGGGAACACCAAGGATGCTGCCGCTGGAGCTTCCCCGGAGCCCGCAGATGCCAGATGATCAAGCAGCAGAAGAGGAGCAAAGTGAAGGGGACGATACTACGGACACAATCTCGCATATTGATGGACCTACCCTTGTTCCCTCGGCATCGCCTTCTGGCTCGGAGCGCCCCAGCATGCCCAGTTTCGGGCATTTTTCATCCGAAAAACACTCGCAGGACTTGATCGCCGATTCGCTTGGGTTGCCTAGGCGGCTCCTGTGGCCCAAGTCGCGGCGGAGTGCAGGTGGTGATCCACCGCAAGTGTTCGGTCTGGAATTATCACACGCTCCCTTGTCAGAGCCTATCTTCGAAGGGCCTTCTGTACCACCTGTACATCCGGCAAACCCCGGAGGACACGAATCCCAGATTGCCGAATACCATCTTGTTCACGTACCACCGGAAGCCCAGGCTTCGACTGGAGACCAGTTCGTAACTGTTGTGAAGGCCGAGGACGAAGCAGATTATGCAGCAGAAAGCGCAGCAGAAAGCGCAGCAGAAAGCAAAACCGCGAGCGAGGCCGAAAACGAGGATATGCAAGAGATGGAGCACGAGCAGGTCGAAGCACAGGCCCAGTCTGTCCTCGTCGAAAGGGACGCGGATGCTGGCACGCAACCGGCCGCTCTTCTAGGTGCAGGAGCTCAAAGCCCCTGGGCAGAGGCCGAGGCGGTACTCTCTCCGAAGTCACCCAATCACCAACCGCCACTCCGCAAGGTGAAGGTCGAGATGGACGACACTCAGGCGACCCCTCTTAGGGCGACTCAAAGCCCGTGGGCTAAGGAGTCGAATAGTATGCCCGGCACCTCGGCACAACCTCCCCTACCCCAGCTCCGGACTGTGGCACGCTCCATCGCCGGCCAAGCACTCGAACAGCTGGCCTCGCAAAGCCCCTGGGCACGAGGCGATTCACAGATGCAGCTGCCGGACACCCGCTTGTTCAACCCCTTGTCTTCGCCCGCCAACAGCTACGTCCTACCGACCGTCGATCCCGCCCCTCAACCTGACATGCCCCGCGGCGAAGACGTCGACATGAGCAACTCTCAAGCCTACCCGCCGCATCCCTCCACCCCTGAAACCAAGCACTCCAGCCTGCCAACACCCGACTTCACCTTCTCTGCCAAATCCTTCAAGAACTTCATGACCCCTTCCCCACAACCCGCCGCCAAGCGCCGCCGCATCTCCGCCACCACCCCGACCACATCATCCGGCCACCTCCCAAGCACCCAAGCCCTTTTCAACGCCTCCATCTCCAACCCTTGGACCAACCCTCCCTCCTCATCTACCACAAAACCAAAACCCGACCGCCAACCAAAACAACCCCGCCCCAGAAAGCGCGTCTCCTGGGCGGCAGACCTTCAACACGACAACACGACCTCTCCAAACCCCCCAACCCAACGAAGCACCACCACCACCCCCCGCCTCCGCCTCCGCGCAAC
>FTCU01002227.1_pt1 | contig 21996 bp, 16 predicted proteins | sample 1639521 | NCBI WGS metagenome assembly FTCU01 (sample SAMEA3914864, study PRJEB12502) | metagenome | biome: forest; material: soil | place: USA | collected 2012-03-12 | depth 0.3 m
ACGAGGGTATCATGATGTGAAAGAAAAAAATACTATCATCGTAAAGCAAATCCGAAGCTCTGAGAGACCATAACACCCCTTTGTTCCGCCTCTTTTGAGACCTGAAGTCTCATACTCAGCTTTTCTCTTGCTTATTCATGATTATATCGCCGTAACGTCGGAAAGTCGTGATCATCCAGTCGTAAGGCACCTAGCGCCAACCCTTTTTCTTCCCTCTGAAACCGAACCCCTTGAGCCCGTTTCCCAGTTCTAAAAGACCGTTTTCCCGTGGTATCAGAGAAAAGCAAAACATCGTAAGAACAGAAACGCTTGGAGATGGAAGAAAGAAGAGAAAATAAAAGAAAAAGAAAGAAAAAAAAGAAAAAAGAAGACAAGATAGATAAGAGAGAAATCAAAAGCGCAAGAAAACCAAGAAATCTTTCTTTCCACTCCTACCCCTCAAATCAGCCCCTCCTCACAACACCCTCCCCCTCCAACTCCCCAGCAACATCAACAACCCCCTCCCCATCCAGTTCAAACCCTTCCCTCACATCATCACCCTCCTGTTTCTTCTCCTCCTCCAAATCATCCTCCTTCTTTCCAAACCCGCCTTTAAATCCACTCTCAGCCGCAGCGGCAGCAGCAAAACTCCCCGCCACCGGCGACCCCACCAGCGTAGTCACGCCCGAGCTGTTCCTTTGGTGATGACCCGCTCTCCACTGGCCCTGTCCCTGGTATTGCTGTCCCATCCCGGCCTTGGGAGGATACTGAGGATTGTTGCTGTTGTTGTTGGTGTTGTCGTAGTATGACGAGTAATAATCAGAGGAGTAGGCCTGTGGCAGGCGGAACTCGGCGGCGTGGTGGGCTGGCGGGGTGGTTGTTGCGAAGTGGGGGAGGGTGGGGTGGCGGTGCGCCATGGGGTTGTATGTTTCTTTGTTGGAGGAGGTGGTGGAAGAGGAGGAGCGGTTGTGGCGGTTGCGGAGGCAGAAGATGGCGAGGGCGGCTAGGAAGAGGGCTAGGGTGCTGCTGCCTGCTGCGATGCCTGCTATTGTGGCCGTTGGGAGGCCGGGGCTGGGGTTGGGTGATGGCGAAGGGGTGGTAGTTGGATTGGTGTTGAGGTTGGCTGTTGTGGTGAGGGTGATGGTCAAGGGAGGTTGGGAGGTGATGGTCAGGGTGGAGGTTATGGTGATTGTTGTTTCGGCTTTGAGGACGCTGAGATGCTTCGTTAGCGTGGCTGGAGGTGACTTAGTGGAGAGGTTGGGAAACGTACTGGGTGTTTGTTTGATAGACGGTTGTCACAGAGGTGGAAGTGGTGTGCGAGGTGACGAGGATGCGAGAGACGCTGGTGACATCGGTCGTGTGCGTGACATAGCTCGTGACCGTCGGAGCCGCCTCTTGAGTTGCTTGTCTTGGAATAGGGGTGACACCGCGAAGGAGATGTGAAAGTCGTTTCCGGATGGAGTCGAACGGTTGAGCTCGTGCGGCAGGGAGGCTCGGGGTCGGTAGCAGTGACAAGAGGCCCGGACTGGCAACAGTCCTCTTTGCCACAGCAGTTGACGTAACCCAGACCACGTTCGTCTGGGTGGCAGCGGTAGAGAGGGTGACATCAACCGTGGAGACAGTGGTAGACGTGTAGATTTCAGCCACGACAATAACGGCCGTCTGTGTCGCAAGCCTTGTGAGGGTATGGACGATGGTCGACGTGACGGTCACGGACAGCGCCCTTGGACTTGTCAACTCGGTGGTTCCAACTCCTCTGGATGACTACCTCGAAGACCTAAACCTCACTTACACACACTTCCCTCGAGAACATGTTTCGTCGCCGGAGCAGCAACCCGATCCACAGCACACCTTGCCAGCCGCGCAACAAATCTTCCCGTCCACGCAACAGTTCCCGCAACTGGGGCAGAAGTCGACGTTATTGCCAAAGCAGTAGTTGGATCCGTTGGCGAGGCAGTCCCTCCTCTCCACATCTAGGGTTCCTTCGTAGATGCCGAACAGGGGCTTTGTTCCCGGGAAAGGATCCGTCCCTTGAATTTGACCGGTAACAAGACCCCGAGCAGCAAGACATGACGTTAGACTCGTTTCAGATGCGCAGTTCGGGATGGAAAAGGCGGCGGGACAGGCACTAAAGGCCAGAACCGTGGTGAGAGCAGTAGCCAGCCGGCCCCAAATTGGACTCATCACGGTATCGGGTCATGGTGCCATGCGACAGAGGGAGGAGAGACGGGGAGCGGCAGGGACGCCATGGGGAAGCCCGACGCAGTGCACATCGAGAGGCCGGCTTTCCAGTTATACAGAGCGCTCCTCGACTTGCGCCGTGTCTGACGACGACGAATCACGGGCCCGACATGTGGCGGCGTGTTTGGAGGAGACCAGAGTGCCAGACGCAGCTCGTTACACCGACTCTTCAGCTGCGGAACTCGCCAGCGGGCACCACTCAGACGTGGCTCGCCCCAGCCAATGACGGGACATCGAAAGAGGCCGGCGAGAGGGCCCGAGTATACCAATGCAAGCCGTCGGCGCAGGGCTAGAGCGCGCTGCGGGTGCTGTGTGTTGTGACAACAAATCTGTCTTGAATGACGAAAACCCAACCAACACGGCGATGATTGTCAACACTACATAGTAGTACTCGATGATCCATACCCATTCGAGATGTGCGACGCTGTCGTTGGATGAGCCAAAAGCGTCAAGCCAAAATCTGGAGTTTTGGGAAATCAGACGACGGCCCGTCTCGGGAAGTGGCAGAGCCAGAGGCAGAGGCAGAAGCAGCAGGCGGCCACAGCAGGCTGCAAGGCGCTGCAGCGCAGCGCAGTGTGTGTTCCCGTCTCGGCCCCGCAGGGCTGCCCGATGCGGGGCCGGTGAGCGGAACCCCACTCTGTGCGCAGTGAGCGTGCTCGGCGTGCCCCGCAGCGCGCCGCCAAACAGAAACGCGGTGGCCGCTTGCATCTGAACTGCATCTGCCATGCAGCACCGGCATTGAGCTCGACAACCGCCGCCATGGACATTGACGACATTCTCCGGGAAGTCGACCCAACCTTCCACGCCATCCCACGGGAAAAGCGCGATCTCCAAGAGCTCACGCGCGCCTGGATTGCCGAACGATCCGCGCCCGAGCTGCTGCCGTGCGTCTCCTGCTCAAAGGCACTCTCTCCCAACACACAACACACGCTGACCCAACCCCTGAACCCACAGCTGGCCCTCCAATGGCCTCTTCGAGCGCATCAACGACAACATCAAGCTCCAAATCGAAAAGGTCGAGGAGATGACGGGCGACACCGACCCCAAGACCAACTTCGCCCTGATCGTCATCCAGACCGAGCTCGAGCGCTACCGCTACCTGGTGCGCAGCTACCTGCGCGCCCGCATCGCAAAGGTCGACCGCCACACGCTGCACTACCTCTCGACCGACGCCCTGCGCGCCCGCCTGTCCGAGATGGAGCTCGCCTACGCGACCCGCCACCAGGCCCTGCTGCACAACCACTACCTGTCGTCGTTCCTGTCGTCGTTCCCGCCGAACCTGCAGAATCTGAATGATACCGCCGCCGGCGTCACCATGATCGAGACCCCAGACCTCGAGTCGGCCGTGTTCATCCGGGTGCTGCGCGACGACGTGCTGGTGGCCGCGCGTGGCGTGGATGCCGACGACGATGCCAGGATGAGGGAGAGCGACATTCTGATTCTGCGCTGGTCTGATGCGAAACCGCTGATTGATGCTGGGAGTGCCGAGCTGGTCTGAGTTGCACGGGTGAGACGACATGTTCAATTCGGCTGGACGTCGTGGTCAGGGCTTACGGGGAGTTTGAAGTAGCCTACAAGGCCCTCCCTGCCCCAGTCACGCAGGCTGGCCGCGAAAAAGACGCCCGAGGGATTGGGCCCAGGGGTTCAACGATCCGCCGGACTGGCGACCGCCATTCTGGTACCGCAGCGGGTGCCACGGGCGTCGACTGTCCGATACCTACGCGTTCTGAGAAGAGACGATCGGCACCACTGGCCCGAAGAACGGACTCTCAACACCGAGCCAATCCCCGACATATTCAAGCCGCCCTCCCAAAAGTGGTCTGAAGACGCACCCGCTACGGAAGTGCACCAGAACCCGCCCCGCTCCATCCAACCAGTGGTGGTGAACTCCACCCGAGACCAGGAAAGCAAAGTCTAGGCCAAGGTGAAAACGTGTGGTCCTGGAAAGACCACCGAAACGGGGGTTCGGAACAGGCGACAAAGGAAGACAGAACATTGCTCTCGCCGCCCACTCTGGCCTCGCCCGGCCCGATTGTCATCGGTGATCGGTGTCGTATGGACAAGTTCACAATACTGTCTACACCACATGGAAGTTTATCATGTGGAGTCTGCTCGAAGATATCAATTACGGAATACCGATCGATCCATCCTCGGACATGGTTCCCATGGTTCGCAGTCGCGGGGTGGGTGGAGATCCAAAACGGCTTTCTGCTCGGTTCCTGTGAAAGTGGATTATCCTAATTTTGTCTCGCTGCTCCATAGCCCCATCGCATTGACGGCCGCCGAAGATTCTGGAGCTCACTCTGCTTTTCCCTGGTGCCCTGATTCCATGGTGGCACGCAGCGCACGGAATCAGGAAACACCACGTTCTCCCCTGCCTCGGCCCAGGGCCAAGGACAAGGGGCCAAAGACAAGGTGTGGCTTGGACAGAACAAAATTGATCAGCCCACACCATCGTTGACACATGACGCGCCAAGCCGCAGTGAGCTTGTGAGGTCTCGTATCCGGTGGAGGTTGTTGGTTTTCTCTCCCTATCGCAGCCAGCAACGTGGAAGCTTCTTGTCTGGTTCTGCGTCTGAATCCTCGGACCATCTGAGCTTTTCGCGCGCTTGGTTGGCGTGGGGTCCCAGCCAGTCAACATCAGCTGAAACCACGGACATCGTCTGCCCTCCAAAGACGGGATGGATTTTGACTTTAGCGTCTCGGCATGTCGGCACGGGCCATGGGAGGGCGTCTCCCCAGTTGCAGGCCCGGGACCAATGACCTCACATTCATCCATTTCCTCTGTCTCTGTCCTGTCTCTGTCTGTCTCTCAGACAACAGCGCCAATCAGTCAAGGGCAGGAGGCCAGTTCTAGCTGTCAACAGCGCGATACCTCGCGACCCTTCGCGCTGTTGTTTACTGCCATGTCCAGACCGTGCCGCAGACCGTGCCGTCCCGGCAGGCCCTCCGCCGATCTGTGCAATGACGGGTGGTGTGGTTGTGGAGGGCACACAACAGTAAAATGCGAGCCACACTCGGCCTGCAACCCGATGACATCGCAGTTCAGGGGGCCCCGGGCTCGCACGGCCCGGCAAACACAGGTGCCAAGTCGCCTCTTGTTTCCCCTGCGCCTGAATTTCGCGAGGCGCCGCGCCTTGATTGGTGCCCGGAGGGATCGGACGGCCAGATCGGGAAAATGGGTTTGGTGGGCTGAGAGCCCCGGACTGGCCGCCGGCTGCAATTTTAAACTTTGCCTTTGCGGCGCGTGGACGGGGGAGATGCTCTTCTTTCTCCCCGCGATGGAAGGTGGACTTGTGACAGCATTGACGGCATGTCTCGTGTAGAATGTAGGACAGCATGAGGGCTGGTGGAATGCGGCCGTCGACCGATGAGGGGAAGGGAGGGAGCAGGATCGTCGCACCAGAGGGAGAGAAAGCTTGTGCCCCCCGAGCCCCCCCCCCCTCGGCTTCCCCTTGGCTTGGCGCCTCTATTCCCAGGTTTAACCTGCCGGCCGTGTGGCGCAAATGGGACGGCGAGGGAGGATCCCCCTCGTGTTTGGGAGTGGGAGAGTGGGGACCGAAACACAAAATGGCACAGCGCAGCGCAGTCCTGCCCGGGTTCTGGATGGAAGCAGGACGCAGGAGAAGGGCCAGGGATGCGAGTGGAAAGTGGAAGGCGGTCCTGAGCCGCTCACTCGCCCATTCGCTCGCCGCGCAGTGCCCACTGCCCAGCTCCCGGATCGCGCCCGAGTTGCGGGCTGAGGCACACACACACCAGCCAACGCCCAGTGCCGTGAGCTCCTCCCTGGTGATGGGTTCTTAAAGAATGCCCCAGCCCGGGACACGGGCAGGAATGCAAATTTCTCCTTCCCTCTGTTTTGACTCACGTACCTATACCCGGACGCTCGCTGCCTTTCCCCTTCTCTCGTCTTCTATACCCCCCTCTCGTTCATCTCGTGTTGTATCATAGAACACACTCGCTAAAGCATCACTTGCTCCCACACACGCTACAACACGACTTAATACCAACACACATCTTTGTAATAAAACCCGCCGTCAACATGCGCGTCGCAACCATCCTTGTCACCGCCTGCCTGGCGCTCTTCGCGAGCGCCGAGTCGACCTCCGCCAAGCCGGCCGCCTCCACGACCGATGCGGCTGCCGCCGCAGCCAACTCTGCCCAGGCCGCCATCACCAAGTGCCTCGACGCCTGCAAGGCCGGCGACGTGAACTGCGCGGCGCAGTGTGTCACGGTGCCCAACCCCAACGCGGCGCAAGTAAGTCACACCCCCCTTGCTCTCCCGTATCCTCACCACCCTCACCACCACCCTTACCTGCATGTCCCCACCCTCTACACCCCTTCCTACCACCCCTCGACGTCCCCAAACCCTAGGTCCCTAGAAACTGACCAATCCCTCCCAGGTCAACGCAACCAACGCCTGCGTCTCCGCCTGCCCGCAGGGCAAGGGCTCCGCGGCCGAGACGCAAACCTACTCGACGTGCGTGCAGGCCTGCATCAACGCAAACTACTACAACCCGCAGTCGGGCACGCCGCAGCCCACGGGCGCGGCTGCGGCCGGCGGCAGCGGGTCTGGCAGCTCCGGCAGCAACTCGGCCGGCTCGGGCGGTTCCGGCAGCTCGGCGACCGGCACCGCTGCTGGTGCCACCGGCGGTGGGGACTCCAAGGCTACGGGGACTGCGACCGGGACGGCGGCGAAGAGCACTTCGAGTGGGAATGCTGCTGCGGGCTTGGTTGGGGTTGGGGGTGGAGTGGTGGGGGTTGTTGGGTTTTTGGCTGCGCTTGTGGCGCTTTGAGGTTGAATGGTTGGGAGCTATGGATGGGAAAGGGGGCCCGGGGAGGCTGGTTAGTTGTAATGCGGGTTTTGGTGGGGCTGGGAGTGGCTTGGGGTATTGGTATACGGGAATTGGGAGTTAGCAGTAATAATAGGGAAAGAAGTCGTTTGTCACTGTGTGTGCTTGAACAAGGTGACTTTTGGATTCCTTTTTTGGCTGGCTATGGCCGCTGTGATACCACGGGTGCGATGTCGGTTATCCAAGGGAGGTTGAGCTGCTTCATCTCAACGGCGAGCTGGAAGAGATAGTCGAGGCTGGTCGGGTGTCAGCAAGTGTGTGTTTGCACTTCGAATAGGGGAGCGCACCTCTCGCACTGCGTCTTCGCCTTGTGCACGTTCTCGCCCCACACATACACACCGTGCCGCCTCACCAACACGGCGTAGGTGTCGGGATACTTGTCCATGGCCTCCTCGAGGAACTCGGTCAGGTCCTCCTCATGCGCCGTGTTCTCAATCACCGGGATGACCAGCGTGTCGTGGTAGCCCAGGTTCCCGCTCTTCTCAAACCCGCGGCCGAAGCCCTTGATCTGCTCGATGTTGTTGATGCGGAACTCGCGGTCGCGGCCGGGGCCCTGGGTCTCGAGCAGCAGCGTCACCAGCACGGCCCAGTGCGAGTGCGTGTGGATGCAGCAGCCGGCGCGCCGCTTGGTGAAGGCGGCCAGGAAGAGCGGCGTGCACTGGCTCGGCTTGTAGCTGGGCGGGCTGCGCAGGTAGACGCGCTGGCGCCGGTCGAGCGACTGGGCCTGCGCCGCGAGCGAGAGCACGTAGATGTCGGCCGGCTTCATCAGCTCCTTTTGGACGCCCGAGGGCGCGATGTAGACGAGGTCACTGCGGGGGTCGTTAGCAAGTTATGTTCATATGTTGGGCGCTGGCGATGGCGGGGTAGCTAGCAAGACGTAAGACGTACTCGTCGCGGATCGAGGCGCCGCCGCCGGTGCCCGTGACCCAGCCGAGGGTCCAGAACTTGGCGCAGAGCGAGGGGATCAGGTTCGCCGGGTGGTCCGGGCTGTCGGACTGGACGAGGTGGTCGTTGTTGTCGGCCGGCTGGCCGCCGTTGGATGGCGGGGTCATGCTGCGCGGGTCTCGGCCCTCCAGGGCTGTGAAGCGGCGGCGCAACCCGGGGTTAACGGTCGCCGTTAGCGTGGTCCGTAGCGCTCCGCGGATGGAACTGGCTTCGGCGCTCAAACTGTCCTCTTCGACAGCTTCGACTGGGCTTCCGTTGAGACGATCTTTGTCGGCAAATGTTTAAAGAGGCGGCAGTATCAAAACGTCATATGAGGCTATTTGGGGCTAAATTGACGACAGGGAAAGCCGCTTCGTTTTCGCTCTGGCAGTGGTTCCGCTCCGCTAACGACACGACCCTCCACTTGGCATGCGGAACGGGAGCACATGCTGCAGGAAGGCACTTTATTAGCAGCACCCGCAACGGCAGTGGTGCGCTCCACCCTAAGACAAACACTGACACCGGGCGGGGTGTCAGGTCAGATCTGCCACCACAGATTAACGCCATATTATGGCCGGTGTTTGCTCGGTTGCTCCACGTGGTCTCTTTCCTGCTGGGCACGCCGCTGACAAGCTTGGATGCACGGAATCAGCCGTTGGACGGGTAGGAAATCGGTGGAAAACCCGCCGCTTGGAGCCGTCTGGAGTTACGGCCGATGTGTTGAGATCGAATCCCTGAAACGAGGCTGTCAATGCCATCCCCATCTGAAGCCACAAACTGCCACCTCGACAATGGCCATTTGTGTTTCGTGGGTATTCTGTAGTTATTCACTCCCTGCCATTAAGGTACCAAGGAAACCGCACCCATAACCTCCGAGGCTCTTCCAAGCCATGCAAGGGCAAATGCTATCCGGTGATGGCACCCAGCTGCACTAAGGGTCAAGTGGGACAGGGAGCCCATCTTATCGTGAGATTGTTGCCATTGACGACCAGCACGCAGGAGACAGGTGCCAATTGGCTGGCAAAAGAGCTGGGCAACAAAACAGAAGGCTTTGGAGATGTGATTGAAACAAATAAAAAATAAAAAATAAAAAATAAAAACGAACAAGACAGAGGAAAAGGACAAGAGAAAGGAAAAACCGTCCGTCTGGTTCTCAACAAGGCAGCTCGATGCCTCGCATGAGGGCTGGCTGAGACGGCCCAATCAACTACAAGGTTCCAGGGAGTTCTGCAGGGACGCTAGGGCCACTTTTGTCCGGCTGCAGGCCGCGCCCCCATGCCGCCGGCCCCGCCGCCCGGCTGTCTGTCGCAGCAGCAGAAGCTCAAGCTCAGGATTGCCGTTAAAAAGACACGTTGTCAGAAATCGCCTGCCGGGCTTCAAATTCACCACCACCAGCTGCCCGCCACACGAGCCGTGATTTTCCCTTTTCTCCTCGAGCCGGAGCGACATCATTGCCCAACCCGCATCCTGTCGTCTGTCTTCATCGACAGATCCTTCCTCTCTCCATTGACCCCGTTTGCCCCCTCTGCCTCGTTCGGTTGATCGACTCCCTGCTCGCGACAGCAAACTCGCCATCTCCAAAATGAAGTTCAACGTCGCTGCCGCTGCCGCCAGCGCAGCCTTCCTGGCCGGCGCCGTCAACGCCGAGGACCAGAAGGTGCTCAAGGACGAGAGCTCTTCGGTCGCCGAGCCCGCCGCCACCCAGGTTGCCCCGGAGCTCCCGACCTTCACTGTGAGTATCCCAAGGGCTTGCGCCGCAAAGCTTGGCGGTTGGCTGGAACGCCGACAGAAGCGGGCATCACAACCCGCAAATTGGCCGCACGGCGTACTGACGCGCATTCAAACCAATAGCCCTCCAAGCTCAAGGCGCCCTTCCTTGAGCAGTTCACTGGCGACTGGGAGAAGCGGTGGAAGCCTTCGCACGCCAAGAAGGATGCCACGGGCGACGAGGAGTGGGCCTACGTCGGCGAGTGGGCGGTTGAGGAGCCCACCGTCTACAAGGGCATGGAGGGCGACAAGGGCCTTGTGATCAAGAACGCCGCCGCCCACCACGCCATCTCGGCCAAGTTCCCCAAGAAGATCGACAACAAGGGCAAGACCCTGGTGGTCCAGTACGAGGTCAAGCTTCAGAGTACGTTCTTTTCCCCTCCGCGGCCGCCGTCCCTTGTCTCATCGCGCTAACCTTGCCCGCTCCAGATGGCCTCGAGTGCGGTGGTGCCTACATGAAGCTGCTGCGCGACACCAAGGCCCTGCACCAGGACGAGTTCTCCAACACGACCCCCTACGTCATCATGTTCGGCCCCGACAAGTGCGGCCACACCAACAAGGTGCACTTCATCTTCAACCACAAGAACCCCAAGACGGGCGAGTACGAGGAGAAGCACCTCAACTCCCCGCCCACCGCCAAGATTGTCAAGACCACGGAGCTGTACACGCTCATCGTGCACCCCAACAACACGTACGTGATCCAGCAGAACGGCGAGCAGGTCCGCGAGGGCAGCCTCCTCGAGGACTTTACCCCCGCGGTCAACCCCTCCAAGGAGATCGACGACCCCAAGGACTCCAAGCCCGAGGACTGGGTCGACGAGGCCCGCATCGCCGACCCCGAGGCCACCAAGCCCGAGGACTGGGATGAGGATGCGCCGTACGAGATCCTCGACGAGGAAGCTACCCAGCCCGAGGACTGGCTGGTCGACGAGCCCCAGACCATCCCCGACCCCGACGCCCAGAAGCCCGAGGACTGGGACGACGAGGAGGACGGCGACTGGCTCGCTCCCACCGTTGCCAACCCCAAGTGCGCCGACGCCGCCGGCTGCGGCCCGTGGACCAAGCCCATGAAGCAGAACCCTGCCTACAAGGGCAAGTGGACCGCCCCGTTCATCGACAACCCGGCCTACAAGGGCGTCTGGGCGCCTCGCAAGATCAAGAACCCCGACTACTTTGAGGACAAGACCCCCGCCAACTTTGAGCCCATTGGCGCTGTGAGTTACCCCTTATTTCCGTTGCTGGACTCACCGTGACTGACCGTTTGCTCTGTAGATTGGCTTCGAGATCTGGACCATGCAGAACGACATCCTCTTTGACAACATCTACGTCGGCCACTCCATCGACGACGCCAAGAAGCTCGCCGAGGACACCTTCTTCAAGAAGCAGCCCGTCGAGAAGGCGCTCGAGGAGGCCGACAAGCCCAAGGAGGAGGAGAAGCCCATCGCGTCTCCCAGCGACCTCAAGTTCCTTGACGACCCCAAGACCTACATCACGGAGAAGCTTGAGCTTTTCCTGACCATCGCCAAGAGGGATCCCATTGAGGCCATCAAGTTCGTTCCCGAGATCGCCGGCGGTCTTGCCGCCATCCTTCTCTCCTTTGTCGCCTTCCTCTTTGCTCTCCTCGGCGGTTCCTCTCCCGCCCCGGCGGCAAAGAAGGTTGGCGCCGACGCCAAGGCGAAGGCCAAGGACGTCAAGGACAAGGTGGCGTCGGCCACGACGACCGGCGCTGAGGCCGCGAAGGAGGCCACCAAGCGTGCCACCCGGAGCCAGTCGTAGATTGGCGACGCATCTCCCGGGACGGGACGTGTATGTGACGGGCCTTGGTGAACACGGCGCCGTGCTCGAGTGCAACTGATATCATGGAGGACATTGGGCCTTTTTTAGTTTTGCTGCTTCTGCTTCTTCTGCTTATTTTTTGGTCTGCGGAGTCCCACGGCGCATCTGTATTCTAGGAACCAAAATACACTGGCGTTTAGTATTGGACAGATTGCTGTATTTCTGTGTTCTGGAGCCCCTCAACCCCCGTCTCAAACCGCAAACCGGGCTCGTCCCGTGATGACGCCGAAGGGGGCCAGAACCCCACACCAGCTCCCCGGCCAGTTCATCCCCCGAATTGGCGGCGGGTGATTGGCGGTCGGCAGGTCGCGGCTTTGGAGACTGCGGGGACGCCCCACAACGCGGCGCTCTTCCCCACGCCCGGTCCTCGCAAGACACAAGCGGTAACCGGGCCTTGCCGGTTCTCCATTCCATGCGTGTCAGTCAGTGGCAGCTCCTGGGGCGGATAAAGGGGACTTGGGCCGCCTGCTGCGGGACGTTTTGGCTGTGCATGAGGCGTTCTGTCCATGCAGTGACTGCATTCCATCCAGAAACTTGCAGAACTTGCAGCTTGTCAATTCGGCAGTTAATAATAGAGGCCGGGGATTGAGTGCACGCCGCACCACACACAACCCAGACAACCCAGACCGCCATCCGTTCCGTTCCAACCAGCCCCCAACCCAACCCCCGACCCCCAACCTACCCCAACATCCTCCCTCCCATCACCGCCATGCGTCGTCTTGCAACCCGGGCTGCTTCTGCGTCTGCCACCACCGGCCGTCTCGCAAACCCGTCCAGCTGCCCCAGATCTGCCCTTCTGGCCTCGCCGTCAAGAATGGCGCCCTCGACCAAGTCCGCCCCGGCCTCGGTGACGGCGGTGAGGAGGTTGCATGCCACGGCACAACATCTGCAGCCGGCAGCAGCGGCGGCGGCATTGACCAGCACGGCGACCAGCTTCCCCACGACACACGACAAGATCGGCGAGGTGCACGACACGCCCTTCTTCGTCAACAACAAGTTCGTCAAGTCTGCCACCACCGAGTTCATCGACCTGCACGACCCGGCCACCAACAACCTGGTGACCCGCGTGCCGCAGAACACCGACGCCGAGCTCCAGGCCGCCGTCGCCTCGGCCGAGAAGGCCTTCGAGACGTGGCGCGCCACCAGCGTGCTGCACCGCCAGCAGATCATGTTCAAGTTTGTCGCCCTGATCCGCGAGAACTGGGACCGCCTCGCCGCCAGCATCACGCTCGAGCAGGGCAAGACGTTTGCCGACGCCAAGGGCGACGTGCTCCGCGGCCTGCAGGTCGCCGAGGCCGCCTGCGGTGCGCCTGAGCTGCTCAAGGGCGAGGTGCTGGAGGTGGCCAAGGACATGGAGACGAGGACGTACCGCGAGCCGCTCGGTGTGGTGGCGGCTATCTGCCCGTTTAGTGCGTCTTACTCCTTGCCTCTCTCGCTATGTAATTCCAGACTCACAGTGCTAACCCTTCCCTAAGACTTCCCCGCCATGATCCCCCTCTGGTGCATCCCCATCGCCACCGTGACCGGCAACACGCTCATCCTGAAGCCCTCGGAGCGCGACCCCGGCGCCGCCATGATCCTGGCCGAGCTGTGCCAAAAGGCCGGCTTCCCCGACGGCGTCGTCAACATCGTGCACGGCGCCCACCGCACCGTCAACTTCATCCTCGACGAGCCCGCCATCAAGGCCATCAGCTTCGTCGGCGGCAACAAGGCCGGCGAGTACATCTTCTCGCGCGGCTCCGCCAACGGCAAGCGCGTGCAGGCCAACCTCGGCGCCAAGAACCACGCCGCCGTGCTCCCGGACTGCAACAAGAACCAGTTCCTCAACGCCGTCGTCGGCGCCGCCTTCGGCGCGGCCGGCCAGCGCTGCATGGCCCTCTCGACCCTCGTCATGGTCGGCGAGACCAAGGACTGGCTGCCGGAGCTCGCCGAGCGCGCCAAGGCCCTCTCGGTCAACGGCGGCTTCGAGGACGGCGCCGACCTCGGCCCCGTCATCACCCCGCAGAGCAAGGCCCGCATCGAGTCCCTCATCGCCTCGGCCGAAGCCGAGGGCGCCACCATCCTCCTCGACGGCCGCGGCTTCACCCCGGCCAAGTACCCCAACGGCAACTGGGTCGCGCCCACCATCATCTCCAACGTGACCCCCTCGATGCGCTGCTACACCGAGGAGATCTTCGGCCCCGTGCTGGTCTGCCTCAACGCCGAGACCCTCGACGACGCCATCGACCTGATCAACGCCAACGAGTACGGCAACGGCGTCGCCATCTTCACCCGCTCCGGGCCCACCGCCGAGACCTTCCGCCGCCGCATCCAGGCCGGGCAGGTCGGCATCAACGTCCCCATCCCCGTGCCCCTGCCCATGTTCAGCTTCACGGGGAACAAGAAGAGCATCGCGGGGGGTGGTGCGAGTACCTTTTATGGCAAGCCGGGCGTCAACTTTTATACGCAGCTTAAGACTGTTACGGCTATGTGGAGCGGGGAGGATGCCATTTCGAAGAAGGCTGATGTGCATATGCCGACGCATAGCTGAGGATGTGATGGGGTATCATAGAAGAAGGAATGACTGAGAGATTGACGACGGATGGCATGCAAAGCGGGCTGTTTTGTTGACTGGCTTGGGAGTTCTTGGGGGGGTAGGTAGTGGTGTTGAGACTTGGTTATCTACTTGTCTAGTTCGGAGATATTTGATCAGATCTAGTATGGCGGAATCAAGTCCAAGCCTTTACCTCATCACATGTGTTGATTTCTTGTAAGCATGGCAATCCCAGAATGATGACAGTCCACCCCACTTAGACGTCTGAGGCTTCCTCCTTTGTTGTTCATCCTCGTTGTGATATCTATTCATTCTGGTTGTGTTGTTGATCATGGTTGTGTTGTTGATCCTCCTTGTTGTCCATCCCATCTATTCCCTTCCGTGCTGCGAGCCCAGTTGACACCATCCCATGCACACCACCAACCACCCGGCCTCCCTCCCCAGGGTATACATACACCTTCCCGCACACCCAACACCACCCCCGCACCAAAAAAACCGTGGCCTGGCCAGCCCAGCGGGGGAGCCGCAGCACCGTCAAAAGTGCTTACCCCCGAACAGGTTCCCTTGCTCACCACAAGGTCGCCAGTTCGATTCCGGGGAGATTCTGCATAAAGAATTCTTTCCTTCCTGGTGGCGTCCTCCCGGGCTGCATACACCAGGCGTCCGCGACATGGGTCGAGTCCATAGGTAATAGAGCCGCCAAGAGAACAGAGTCTCGGACGCGAGGAACCTGGGATGGCTGAGCTCCCTATCAACCCGGACGATACAGGATCTCCTCGGAAGAAAACTCGTGGGAGGGTTTTCGTAGCCGACCGGCGCCCCGCGTGAGGGGCGTTGGTTGGTGAGCTTTTGCACTTTCCAATTCCTGATCAGCACACAACTGGTGATGTTGCTTCATGTTGTTTTTTCGGTCTTCCTGCTTGCTTTGTTTTTTCGACCCTGAACAAGATGCTTTCTCGACCTTGGATATCTTTCTGAATCTTGGACAGAATGATTCTTCCATCTGGGGCAACATACTTTCTCAATCTCAAGCGGAATGATTTTCATCATCACTGTTGGTCATCCCTTCACGAAGTCACAGGTCGGCACATCATTGACACCCTTCCTGCCCTAATCACACAGCAGGCAAAGCAAACATGACTGATAATGTTTCTTTTCTCTATCTTCACAGCCACTCGGGCATTCTCTCACAGCAATCCAAGTTCTACAGAACCCAACTCCCTTCCCATGTAAAATCAACATCAACACCAAAACGCCACACAATGCCGCGCCGGGCTATGCCGCCATGCTACTATGCCATGCCCAAATAAACAAAACAAAACAAAACCACACCCAATCCATCAATCCAGCGCCTCGCCACTCAAAATCCCCCTCAAAATGCCCGCCCCCATCCCCTCCAAAACAGCACCCTCCACCTCCCTCTCCCCAACACAGCACGCAACCCTCCTCTCGTCCGCCACCAACCCACTGACCATCCCACCCCCCCCGCCAAAAGCGAACACATCCTTCTTCCTGCCCCTCCTCCCAGAAGAGGGCGTCCCGCCGGGCATCTGAAACGACCCGCTCTTGCCATCGACCGGCGCAATCAGCGACAGCGTCTCAAGGCTCCCCACCACCTCGCGGAACTCGGACGACGAGAGCGGGTGCAGGAGCGAGTCCTGCGTGCAGAGGGTGCAGTAGGCGTCGAAGAGCGTCTTGATGGTCGGGGCTGTGACCGCCGCGCGGGCCGCCGCCGCCTTGGAGGATGGTGTGGTCGGGGTGGAGGTGGACTGGGCGGCGCGGTTGCGCTTCTCGATGGCCATCAGGGAGCACAGGGCTGCTTTTTGTTGGAGGTTGAGGGTCTTGAGGCGCTGGGCGGGGCCGTTGCTGAAGGCGGCGGCTGTGACTTTGTTGAGGTGGGCGATGGAGACGCGGGGCGCGGTGATGGGGGTGAGAGCTTGGAGGGATTTGTGGAGCTGTTGGGCGCCGCCAGATGGCCGGGATGGGGAGGAGGCGAGGTTGCGGTTCTCGCCGAAGACCTTACGGGACGGGCTCATCTGCAGGAGTTGGTCCTTGATCTCGTTCTCGTGCTTGAGACGGGTCTCGCTCTCCACGAGGTCGAGGGCACGCCGGCAGACCTCAAAGGCGCGGCGCAGGTCGCCGGTTTGGCTCGAGACTTTGCGCGAGCAGAGCTCGATGGCCGCGGGGTGGAAGAAGGGGATAAAGTCGGGAGCGGAATCCTTGGGGGCGAGGCTCTTGAGGCGCTCCGTGATGATCCTCTTGACTTGGGGCGCCGTGTACGGCAAAAAGGGGAGGAGGTCCGGCTTGAGGTTGCGTGACTTGAGTCGCGGGAGGAACCGGTCGGTGAGGTCCAGGGCGTTGGCAATGCCGACGAGGGTAAGCCGTGAAGTAGGCTGCAGCGACCACTCAAACACGCGGGACAGGCTGTCGGGATCCATTGTCAGGATGTGATCCATCTCGTCCAGCACCACCAAGAAGACGTCCGTGGTTGTCTTCCTGCGGAGGAAAAGCTTCTCCAGGGCCTCGGCAACATCGCTCTCCGACACGTCGGTCGCGCCGCCCAGCTGTTCCAGCAGCGTGGCGTACAGCACCTTGGTCGACTTGATGCTCATGCAGTTGATGTAGGCCTTTCGGATCGAGTCGGACCCTGACGCGGCGTCCTCTGTCATCCTGTTGATCATTGCACTCTTCCCGGTGCCGGGCGGGCCGCTGACGTAGAGGCATCCACCTGGGCGAGGTGCCTTGCACCGTTCGAGAAAGACTTGCAGCTGGGCACGCTCATCGTCGCGTCCGATGAGTTGGCCGGGGTCGGCGCTGCGGGAGAACAGCTGTCTTGCTTGGTGGTAGACGGTCTGAGCAGTCGTCGGAGTGAGAGGTGTCTGGGGGGTCATCCGCTTCGAGAGGCGGCCGACGGACATGACCCGGTGACGGGGAGTGGGTGTGCTGGCGAAGACATCGTAGTGGCGCGGGGTGGAGGGAGTCACCGGCGCGACTTTCGAGCTCCTGACAGTGCTGGCGATGGATGTGCGCCGGGAGTAGGATTTGGTGGGTGTGGGCTCGGCCTCGTCCCGCGAGTCAGACTCGGCCGGCGCGTTCTCCTCGTTCTCTTGGTTCTCGCTGTCGTAGACTGAGATGTGCTCCTTCTTCGTAATTGCTCTGGGAGTGCGCCGAGCGCGCTTGACCGAGAGGTCGAGACCGGGTGTGGGCTCTGCAAACTGCGCGTCAACAGCTGTTTCCCTCAAGACGGCGATGGCAGAGGAGGATAGGGGCACTTACCAACGTCTCTGGAGCTTCGCGTCCTCTTTCCCAGAGCTGTGACTGCCATTGCTGCTGTTTGGTAGGTGCAATTGGTGTTTGTCAGGTTTGCAGTGGAAAGGACGAAGCTGTGAGTGGAGGTTGAAGAAGGCAGGCCAGGAAAGGAGATCCCGGCCCACACCTATATTGGCGGCTCGCGGTTGCCAGGCCGTGGAACGCGACCGCGTCCAAGTGGGGCCTCGACGCGCCGAACCGCGTTCCCATTAAACTCTGTGGCTGAGACCCACAGCAAGGCGAGGCGCGAAACTAGCGCCACATCTGTGGCTGATGTCCACGGTCTGGGCCCCGCTCTTATCGGGGCCGTTGGAGAAGCCCCACTCTCTCCGCATTCCGTGGGTGGAAAGGGGCGAACTCCGTCACTTGCCCCTTTGATCCAAGGTCAAGCCCGACCAAACAGACCAGGCACCGCCCGACGACAGCCGTCTTATCATACATCAGACACAGAAACGCCACGCCACTGCGTTTGTCAGTCCAACAACAGGATGCACAAGTTATTACTTTTTGGTACTCGTCCTCGCATGCCAAGGGCCGATTATTATTTGTTATCAGTCGAGGCACGTTGACATTAGCATTGGCGTTAGCAGGACTCAACCTTCTGTGACGCCATTTCGGACGACGAGCGAGGGGCACAAGGGTTGTGAGCTGTGGGTTTGGGGACATGGCAGCGACACACCATGAGGCCCAACCAAGCAGTTGTTGCTACAACGCCCGGGTCGAAACATTCAGGGACCAGGAATATCCCATGCTAAATGGTCAGGAATTGTTATTTGGTTTACTCATCGCTCCCATCCTCGGCCTCTCATACCTAACAAGCCCACAGGCTCCATCTACCTCGACCATGCCGGGACAACGCTCTACCCCAAGTCCTTGATGGACAGGTTCGCCAAGGACATGACATCTAACCTGTTTGGGAATCCGCATTCTGCCTCGGCCTCCTCTATCTCGTCAACCACACGGATAGAGGACACCCGCCTGCGGGTCCTTCGCTTCTTCAACGCCGATCCGGCCGAGTTTGACGTGGTGTTTGTGGCGAACGCGACGGCCGGAACCAAGCTCGTCGCCGACGCCCTGAGGGCTGCCCCTGATGGATTTGACTACGCCCACCACCAGGCGAGTCACACTAGTCTCGTCGGCGTCAGAGAGGAGGCTCGAAATAGCCTCTGCCTCGATGACGGCCAGATCGAGGACTGGGCCGCTGGAAGCTGCCCTTTCGGGGATGACGACACAGACCGCCCAGTCTTGTTCGCATACCCTGCGCAGTCCAACATGGATGGCCGCCGGTATCCGCTGAGCTGGGCCGAAAGGCTGCGTTGCGGGAGGAGGAAGACATACACGCTGCTGGACGCCGCGGCATTGGTATGCTCTTCACCGCTCGATCTCAGCCAAGCCGATGCAGCTCCCGACTTTACCGTCCTCAGCTTCTACAAGATTTTTGGCTTTCCCGATCTGGGCGCCTTGATTGTGAGGCGGGAAGCCGAGGAAGCCTTCAACACGAGACGCTACTTCGGCGGGGGCACGGTGGACATGGTGGTCTGCTTGAAAGAGCAGTGGCACGCACCAAAGACGCAGTTCCTGCACGAGCGACTCGAGGACGGCACATTGCCCGTCCACAGCATCATCGCCCTTGATGCCGCCCTCGGGGTACACAAGAAGCTATTCGGCTCCATGTGGGACGTTGCGGCCCACACATACTTCCTGTTCAGGAGGCTTTATCGCGGCCTTGACTCGTTGCGGCATGGCAACGGCGAGCCAATTTGTGCGCTGTACTCCCGAGACCCGGATGTGACGGATGACAGGCTCGGAAACGGACCTGTTGTTGCTTTCAATATCCGCAACAGCCTGGGCGCTTGGGTGAGCTTGACCGAAATCGAAAAGCTCGCCACACTGAAAGGCTTCCACATCCGCACTGGCGGAGTGTGCAACCCGGGTGGCGTCGCGGCTGCTCTGGGGCTCGAGCCGTGGGAGATGATGCGGAACTTCAGCTCGGGTTTCCGCTGCGGGGCCGAAAACGATATTCTGGCTGGGAAGCCAACCGGCGTAATCAGGGCCAGCATCGGCGCCATGAGTACCGTCTCGGATGTGAGCAGTTTTGTCGACTTTATTGCCGAGTTCTATCGGGACCCATCGCTGGCTCCCATGGCTACGAAGCCATTATCAAGAGCCGACGGTTCGCCGCGACTTCATGTTCACAGCATCTCCATATACCCAATCAAGAGCTGCGGGCGGTTCGAAGTCCCATCAGGTTTCGACTGGGAAGTCAAGCCCGAGGGTCTCGCCTGGGACAGGGAATGGTGCCTAATACACCAAGGCACCGGACAAGCCCTAAGTCAGAAACGCCATGTCAAGATGGCGCTCCTCCGCCCCTCGCTCGACTTTGAGCGCGGCGAGCTGCGAGTCGCATTCGCGGGACAACTGCCCGCCCACCTCCCTCGCGAAATCAGCATCCCCCTTTCCAAGAACCCCGCCCTTTTCCACTCACCCACCTTCCGCTCCCGCTCCTCCCGAGTCTGCGGCGAAGAAATCCAAGCACAAGCCTACTCCTCCTCCAAAATAAACGGCTTCTTCTCCGCCGTCCTCGGCGTGCCCTGCCTCCTCGCCCGCTTCCCGCCAGGCGGCCAGGGCAAGAGCATGCGCCACGCCAAAGCTCACCTCCAGAAGCACCAGCTCCCAGCCTCACCCGAAACAACAACGACGGCGACAGCCGGCCTACCAGGCTCCTTCCCGCCATCTCCGCCGGACTCGGACACGGAGACGAGACCGGCCGTCGCCCGCCGCATCCTCCTCTCCAACGAGAGCCCCATCCTCGCCATCACCCTCCCCAGCGTCGCCGCCCTCAACCGGGAGATGCGCCTTGCTGATGAGGGGTGTGAGGACGTTGCGCCGGATGTGTTTCGCGCGAATTTGGTTTTCGCGCCTGTTCCCGCTGCTGTTCCAGATTGTGCCGCTGATGGTGCTGGTGAGGATGACGGCAGTGGTGGTGGTAGTAGTGGCGATAGCGGTGGTGGTGTGTTGCTGCCGTATGCTGAGGACGGGTGGTCGGCTGTGAGGATGGGGGAGGGCGGCGCAAAGTTTGAGATGCTGGGCGCGTGCAGGCGGTGTCATATGGTCTGTGTGAACCAGGAGACGGGAGAGAGGGGGGTCGAGCCGTTTGTTACGCTGGCTAAGACGAGGCGGTTTGATGGGAAGGTGTTTTTTGGGGTGCATATGTGCTATAGTGGTGGTGAGGGGGGGCGGGTACCGACGGTGAGGGTTGGGGATGTGGTTGTGCCGGAGTGAAAGGGGTTGGAGACATTGGGAGTTGTTAAGTTGGTTAGGGTTGAAAGGGTTGGGTGTGGTGGTGGTTTGGATAATATCAGTCTTCTTCATTTTGACTCTTGGATGCTAGTTGGGAGCACGCAGGATTGTGAGACAGCAGTGCAGATCATGGCGTTGCGTGGCCGATTCAAGCGGCGGCAAACTCCGCGTCATTGGGGCGTGCGCACCCTGATGTTTTAAGATTTTCAATTCTGTTCTCAACTTCTCTGGACATTAATCACACGACGTAGGTATTCGGTTCGCAGGCCAACCGTTTGGCTGAATCTGACGGTTCCTGTCGGTGTTGTTGTGGATTGACTTACATCTCCAATTGCCTCGGTCTGCCCCCTTTTTGGTGCAGGCTGGATGGCCGACTCCCTTTTCGGATCCGGTGCCGGACCCGGAGCAGATCAGAAACCCTTCAACCTTGGCGCCTACTACCAGCAACAACACCGTGCTATCTTCAACGCAGCACTCGCAGCTGGAGAGATCAAGCCGCTGGTGATTCCTTGGTCGCTCACCGGCAGCTTCTTCCTCCCATTGCTCTACCTCAGCATCCCTCACACAAGTCGGCCATGGCTCTACCGCATGCGCTGGGCCGTCGCCGCCGCCGTCATTTATCTCAATGTCCGTCTCATGCAGACTACCTCTGAGGGCAATGAGGCTCTGGCATATGCGACCGGCCTGATTGGCGTGTGGGGGACCATCTGGGTCTGGCGGCTGCTAATCTTCACCCGGCCGCAGTGGGACGCCGCGAGGGTTGAGCGGCGGCCGAGGAGGGGACAGAGCGGGAACGGGCTTGGGAACGGGCTTGGAGATGAAAAGGACAAGAACAAGAGCGTCGTGGCCCTAGACGAGAGCGTTGACGCCTCGCTCGTCCATGACGAATACTTCTGGCAGCCCTTCCCAGCCACAGCTCCTTTCATCACAAGGCTCGGTTGGACAGGCGACCTGCTCACCTCGTTTCGCGGCACCGGCTGGAACTTTTCCGTCCCCTCCACCCCGCACCCTCCTCCACCTAGGCATCCTGGCAAGGGACTTGAGCACGAGCCCGTCCGTCTCGACCTCATGCCCTTGGCCTCCCGCACCGGCACCTCCCGCTCGCCGACCTACGCCCACTTCCTCCGCTCCCGCCTCACCCAGTTCATCCTCTCCTACCTCACAATCGACCTGCTCACCACCACGGTTCTCCAAGACCCCTACTTTGTCCTCGGCCCGGACTACCATCCCCACCCCCTCCCCTCCTCATACACC
>FTCU01002178.1_pt1 | contig 21992 bp, 33 predicted proteins | sample 1639521 | NCBI WGS metagenome assembly FTCU01 (sample SAMEA3914864, study PRJEB12502) | metagenome | biome: forest; material: soil | place: USA | collected 2012-03-12 | depth 0.3 m
CGTGGGCTTCCTCACTGCCGTTGCCGGGCCGGCCCCGGAAAACACCCCGCATGTGTGTCTCCAATGCGCCATCGCGCCGGCGATAAGAAAATACCCCGCACTAAACTCCAGCAACTCTCGGGGAGGCCGAGTGGACGGGAGCGTGTGCGAGATGATGTAGGTGTCTTGACATTAGAATCCGAGTTAAGATATGCAACCCGGGCTGCCCCTGAGTCAACCCCTTTTCAACCTTGCCCTCTTAATGCGCCAGGAATTGGCTCCGTAGACATCCAAGATCTAGCCAACGCCATGCTGAAAAATCTATCCCAAAACGCCCTTGTGAACCAAACCGGCCGCCATGCAAAAATCTATCCAAAACCGCAGCTCACGAACCCCCACCTCGCATCCCCATTAGTACTGTGTCCTCTCGGAGCTGTCACCGGGCCCCACCCTCCTCCATCGCCACCTCCGCTGCGGCCCGCCGCCTCTCGTGCTCTTCCCGATACCGCTGCTTCATCATGTCCTCCATCGACACCCTGTTCTGCCGGTAGACACCTAGGGTGACCACCATCGCAGCCGCGAGCACCCCGCAGCACACAATCATGTCCTCCCTCAGCGCGGCCGTATATACCCGCCTGATGGCGGCCCACTGCTCAGGCGACAGCACCGACGAGTCCGACGCCAGACGAGCCAGCGCCTCGGGCGGCACGCTACCGCCGTCCAACCCACGCGTCTTGGACCCTAGGATGGCCGACGACGCCGCAATGCCGATACTACCGCCAAAAATGCGGATCTGTGCCACAATGCCCTGGGCCGACGCTGGGCACATGTTAGCACTTGAAGATGGCCAATAAATAGAGAGACTCACCATGTTCCCAGACCGGCGCTTCAACACCAGCAAGCATGGTCCCGCCCGCGGCTGACAACCCAAAACCCAACCCGATAAACGCCAAAAACCCCAACACCTTGGCCTCCACCTCGCCGGTCTCGCCAGCCGTGGTCTCCAGCCCACACCCCACCATTATCAACGCGCACGCCATCAACAACGTCTCCAAAAACCGAACCTTCCCCTTCCCTCCATTCAACGCCCCCGCCGTCATCGTGCCGATAGCAGAGGCGGCCAGCATCGGCAGCATCATCAACCCCGCATCCCTCGCCGAGTGGCCGTAAACGACCTGGAACCGCACGGGAAAGGCGTACACGGCGAGGAGATAGGGGAAGCCCGTGAGCATGGTGTGTAGGACGGCGGAGGCGTAGACGCGGTTTCGGAGGAGTACGAGTGGGAGGGCGGAGGCGAGGTGGGGGTAGCGGCGTTCGGTGTAGAATTGCCAGAGGAAGAGGGCTGCGAGGGTGGCAAGGCCGCAGATGAGGGGGGCGATGAAGAGGGCCGAGCTGAAGGTTGACTTGGGGGCGTTTTGGAAGGGGAAGACGAGGAGGACTGCGGATGCGATGCTGAAGAAAGGAGAGGCGTTTGTTAGTGGTGGTGGGGAGGCGGGAAGAGATGGTTTGGACGGGAAAGGCTCACAGGAGGGCGGCGCCGACAAAGTCGACGTCTTTCCAGGCGCGGCGTTCGAGAGAGGGGAGGTACTTTTTATCTGGCCATGCAAGGAGAAAGACGAGGAGGGAGACGCCGCCAATCGGGCCGCTGGTGTGTTGTGAGTTGGTCGTTGTGTGTGCATAGGGGCTGCGTTGCACTCACTTAATCCAAAAGACCCATCTCCAACTCGCATACTCCGTCAACACACCCCCCAGCACCGGTCCCAACACACCCGACGAAGCCAGCACCAGGCCCACGACGGCGGCAATATACTTTTTTGCCCGATCTGGTGTCACCTCTGGCAGGATGATCATGGAAACGCTGTAGAGGCCTGTCTCCCTCGTCAGCCCTCCTCCCATCAGCAAGCACCAACACAAAACGACTCACCAGAACCACCCAAGCCTTGCACAGCCCGGAAAGCAATCAACTGGCCCATCCCCTTGGCAAAGCCGCACGCCAGGGAGAAAACGACAAACACGACATAAGCGGCCACGAAGGCCACGCGGCGGCCGACGACGTCGGAGATGCGGGCAAAGAGCACGGCGCAGCTGAGAAAAGTCAACGTGTAGGCCAGGGCGACCCAGTTGATGTTGTCGACATCCTGAAACTCGACGGCGATGGTGAAGAGGGACGTCGCGACGATGGAGGCGTCGAGCATGGAGAGAAAAAGGCCGAGGGCGACGCTGGGGTGTGCCGGTCAGTCATTGTGGGTTGAGGAGGTGAGAAGGGGGATGTACCCGATCGATATCGCGACGAGGCGAAGCTTGGGCATCGGCTCGGCTCCGAGGTGCTGCTTTTCGTCGTCGTCGCCGCCGCCATTGTTTGTGAGGACGCCGGAGGGAGGTGTGGGTGTGGGTGTGGGTGTGGGTGTGGGCTCAGGGGCTTGCTTCTCCCCACCACTTGTTGTTGATGTCATTGTGAGTAGAATCTGTGAGGATGGCGGTTTGAACACCAATATCACAGGTATCCCCAAAGGCAATTGCGGTGATGATCATTGGAGATAACACACGCGTCCTCCTGCTTCCCGGCGTTTGGCTTTATAGCATCACAACGACTACGGCCGAGGATCAGTTAGCATCGCGATGATATTTCGCACATGCATGCTTTGGAAAGACGGTGCGAAGATGAAAAGATGCGAAGATGCGAGTATGCGAGCATGCTAAGGTTTGAGGGGCGCGAGTCTGCGAATCCAGCTTCGCACTCGGCTCTGGCAATCGAAGGAAGCGTTGGGGCCTGTTTGCGAAACAAAACCCTCCCTTCCAATGCTTCTGTCCTAGCGCTTGAGAGCATCTCGCCTAAAACCGCTAATATTGGCCATAGAGTTGTCGGGTGAGTTGCCGGGCCATGCCACGCCCGTCGTCCGCGTTAGCAGACGCAACCTGTCAGCAACGCCATGCCTCGCTCGCACTCGCTCTCGCCAAATGGTACCATTTTAAGCCTTGGCCGAATCCAAAACTCGGCAGCGCAGAGTCTGTGATTGGTCGCCCACAGGGTTTGGTGGAGACAATCCGGCCCCCTGCGACGCCTGTCTTCGACGGCCGGACAAACCAACAAATCAAGGCCGGCCGCGAGCCGAGGCATCGTTTTGTTGAATGCCCACGATCGGAGTCGGCATGCTTTGTTGGTGTTTTCACACAGATCACACAGAGCCACGTGGTTGGGCCATTTAGATTGGATCGGTTAGGGCTGTCGATGCGATGATGCAATCCGGCGACTCACAGAGTTTCACAAAGGCTCTCGAATGGTTTGCGCAGCCCGAGGAGGGCTGGGTTCCAAGTTTGGTTGGCGCTAAAGACAACCCTGGAACATTCATCTCGGTGTTGTTTTGCAGAGTCTTTTCGTGGCTGCAGCCACCCGTGTTGAGACTGTTTTTCGAACACGGCACTGTCTCCTCCTGCCTTGAGCAAACAGCCATTTCGAGATCAGGCGCAGTCGGTACCTACACAAGGTAGTAGTCACAGGCGGCCGCGAGGCTGAACGCGGGGCTCGACGGCACAACTTAGGTCTTCTAGCACTCGTTCGCTCTCGAGATCCACACCGCAAGCACGAGCGAGTCACTCACCAAGTCTCACACTCTCACTCGGTTCTGCTGTGACATCTTGACCCCCAACGCACCACTTACACTGCCTGAATTGACGATAGGTAAACTGTCGTCTTGTCTGACATCTCAACTTCCAATGTTTGGACCGGCACCACGTGACGTGACGCCAGGGCTGCATCGACCTCAGGCCAACCTCGTCAGCGGCTCAGCGCCCGAGCCCGAGAGATTGCTCAACTGTTTTCCGTAACTTCTCTCCCAGATCTTTGAGGCTTCCACTGGGAAATATCCCACATCTCCTTCAACCGTGGTGGCGAGGGAACGTTGATGGCTCGACTCCAGCCAACGGCGGCACATCCAACAGCCGTTCTTGCACTGTTCTTCTGACAAAACGCCGAGAGGTTTCTGCGGATACAAAGTGATGTTCTTCGCAGCGTAGTATCTACATAATTGTCAGCAGAACGGGGCTGAAGAGGAATGAGAGAGTAATTAGTGCCGCCATAACTAAGACAGGGCACAATTTGTCAAACCCCATCCTGGGTTTCAATGCCGGTCAAGGCACAAGATAGACAGGACAAAATGACTTGATTCCAGTATCGCCATATGTGCTTCTGGGCTGCTAGTCTGCTGACTAGGTACCGCTTTGGTGGTATCGAGAATTCCGACCCTGAAGGAGCTGAGTGCCGTTGCAAGCAACAACCAAAGCGCACCAAAGACAAGGCCACCGGAGTCGTAACGTGGGCTTCCCACCCAAACACTCTCACAACCTCGATGCATATCAGCGATGCTGGCAAATAAGAAACTACGGCCATTCAATAAGACGTCCCAGGTCGTGGCGGGTTGGGTATCGTCTCTTGGGCACAGTCTCGGGAGCGTTGAACCTCGGTCCCCTTGCTAGTTCGTCTGTTTGCGCTCTAAGGAAGGATTTGTCACAGATATTCAGTCTGAGCTCACAGCAGGGCTGCCAAGCCGTTCTTGAGTCGATGAGCATTGAGCAGAATGCCGCTCATGACAGCCCACCATGTGTGATCTCTCAGAGTGATGGTAGGCCAGAACTGGTCTTTGCCATGATTGCTGTTTGTGTTCGTTCAGGTAGCCGACCAATATCCAACAATTATCCCGTATGTATGAAGACGAACTTAATTTTTGTAGCCGGTATGCAACTGGGAAGAAAACGTCGTCTTGGATTGAATCGTCAGAACCCTCGAACTTGAAACCGTTCCTAACTTCGTACCTAGCAGCACTGAGCATTGAGGAAGAGGTGTGGTTTGTGTTTTTCGAGATCACTGGGGAGAAGAAACAACGGGTTTATGCTAGCGTTCCTTTTGCACCGAGGTTGAGCAAAGCCGGGCACGGTTTTATCTGGAGCTTCATGAAGCTTGATATGAGAGACAAGTCAATGATCGTTGAGCCGTTGACGAACCATTGTCTTGCTTAGTCCATACCCGCAAACGCAACTTTACTTCCCTACTGACAGTGAGAGCTGGCAAATACATGGAGAGTAATTTTTGCAGCGGCTTGCCTCTGCTGGACTCTGAGGGTTCAAGTTTGATAGTGCCTCGGAGGGCCAACGGCTGCTGGAACGGCTCTCCTCGGGGAGGTGTGTTTCTGACTGACACTCTTGAAGCAAAATTCTTGAAAAAGAACAAAAGGGTTTCCGTACCCGACGATCTCTTCTTCGCGACAAGTAGGGCTGGTCGGCAAGCCTTTTGCATTTCTACATCGCTCGTAGCCTTTTTTCCTGCCCGGCACGGCACCGTGACCGCCGCCACCCCAATCACTCGTCATCACGAATACCTTCCCTTTTTGCTGTTGTTTTTCTTGTTGCCGTCGCCCGTTAGTGCAATCCAAAACACACGTTGGAAATCGCCTTAACATCACCTTTCCCCACCCAAACAGACTGCAACCTGATCTCGGCTGTCTTTCTCTGCTGCTGCAAGATCTGCTCTCAGACGTTCCCATGCAGTGGCACCTCACGATGGCTCTCAATAGTAAGCTCGGTGCTGCAACCCTTCACTCCCACGGTCGGTCAGCAACGCTGTCACGTCCCTGAGCCGATCTTGGAGGACAAGTGGTAAGTGCAACGTCGGAGAATAGTGATTGAAGCTTATTTGGGTCTGGACCGCCGACGGCCGTCAGAAAGAGGTACATGCTCAATCATTGAGATACAACGCCGATACATCTCGGGAGTCGACAGGACGGGAAGTGGGAGGATAGTGTGCGCCAGACTCTCATGGGAGCTGGTTCAGTCGGTCGATGGCGATGCCATGACATTTACGCTGTCGTTGGGGCGGGCAGAGGAGGGGAGGGTCCTTCGCAACCAAACTCTTGGAGTTGTTGTCACCACTCTTTGGTCTTTCCCGTCTCCCCTGAGCTCCCCTAACTGACGTGTCCCGAGCTTGGGCCGTCATGTCAGGTCCGGCCTTGGCGTGGATGCCGGGCCCGATCTCGTCGCACGGATGTGACGGTCGTCTACTGCCGACATGGCCTGCCCAGAACCCCAGAGCCGCCGAACCCCGACCTCAGACGGGCGGTACCCGGGGACCTCGCCAAGATGCACGCGTTTCCAAGAGCGGAAAGCCGCCGCAGTGGACTGCCTGGACTGGCCCACTGGATGCGGAAGTGTCTGCGCGCGCGAGTGTGTGACAGAGTGTCCGGGCGCGCAGTGTGCGGCCCCGCACCGCATCCTTCGTGGAATCGTGAAGCACGAGTACCGGACTGTGAGATGCCCTAGTGATCCCACCGGCAATGGGCGACAAGATGCCGAATGTGGACTGCGAGGTGGAGCGCGCTTCCGGCATGCAGTGCCGTCAACGGCCACGGCAAACGCCTCCCATCCCCCTTGCCGACGGCTGGCTGGGCCGAAAAGGGAACGAGAGAAAAGCCACACCCCAAGACGTGCCCAAGCCGGCTGACTGGCTGGCTGCCCTACCCCGCATTCACGCTCCATCTACCGACCAGAGAGCAGCATCCCGAGGAACGGTCGGGCTGGGTGCTGCTGTCAAAGCAGCATTATGGCTCAGGCATATAACTTGCTCCATCTCAGCGTCTGGTTCTGCTCCCAAGGTTGGCCTGAAAGGGCAGGTGAGTGTGCCGGGTGGTTGTGGCTGGCCATTATTTCATTTTCGGATTTCACGATCCAGTGGTTGGGATGGATCTGATCCCCCGCATCGTTCGCGGTTTTGTGCCCCCCAGGTCTTGCAGAACTGGGGTGCATGCTCTCTGTGATGCATGTTGGTACCGTTACCCCGCACTCCAAGACAATCACCTGCAGCAGTCCCCAGCAGGCCCCACCAAAAAGGTACAAGTGGGCACCTCCCCTGGTCCGCCTGTGCCCTGACTCGAGCCGCGCGACGGGCCGCAAATCCAGATTGCCAAGCGGCTTCGACGCGAAGTCCCGAAACATTCTGCCAGCCAACCGTATCCCACCGTTTCTCCACCAAACCGTTTTTCAGGTCTGTCCCTCCCTACACCAAGCCGCGCCCAAACCCTGGCGGCGCTCCTGCGCCTTCTCCAACGCCTCACCACAGCGGCCCTGATTGGCTTCCTGTTTCTCGACAGGGTCGAGCGCATCGCCGGCGTGCATCAGGCGGTTCCCCTGACAATCAGAAATCCAGCGGGCCTTCTCAGCAACGTTACCGTTGCGGTATTGTGTATAGTGTATCCGATTTCTGCTCTAACCGCGCGACTGATTGATTCGGAGCATGCGGGATGCTGATGCGGACGGCTGGGAGTCGCTGAACTTGCCGTCGGCCACAACCACACAGGACTCTTTTTGAAGAGAGCGACAGAGAGAGAGAGAAACCAAATAGGGCAGCCTCAGTAACAACGGCATCCACCCATCAGCTGGACGCCGATCTTCTCCTGGACGCCCCTCTTTGATGGAGTTCGAGGGCTCGAGGGGCATCCGAGGCGAGATCATGGGGTGAGCTTTCGCTGATCACAGCCCCGAGCACAGCTTGGCGTTCTGGCGCGTCGGCCCTGACATCCATCATCCAGGCGCGGAGGGCGGCCCACCCAAAATCTTCTAGAAGCGACAGGTCACATTCTCTGTCACCCAGGTCAGGCCGGCTTTCCCGTCTTTCCACAAGCTAGCGCTCGCTCAAGGGAACCCTGCGCCGGTTGATTTCGGGGAGCCATACATACCACTCCAGAATACAGTACTGGAGTCCGTACACTACGATCATCAACGACGATGCCATCCATGTTACCGTCACCACGACACGGACAGGTACCACGTCGAGAGCAGAGCCGGTTCCAAGGTTCCAGCGCCGGCAGATCTTATTGGGTGTCGTCATCTCGTCGAACCCTTCGCGAAGCCTTCCATCAATATCGAACAGGCGCACGGTCGAATCCACCGAGACACCGAGACAGCTCCAGACCACCACCAGGCCTGTCACGGCCTGCCACGGATGTAACAGCTTCGAATGCGGGGAGATTCCAGAAGGAGTAGGTGCAGTGTCAGTGTCTGTCTACCTGGGTTACAGGCCATCTGCTATACGTAGCACCTCCTCGTCGCCTCTCATTCCGGGTATTCAACCCAAGGACCGCGCGCCATTTCCTCGTACCAGTCTTTGCCCATCCGTTATCCCGAAGTGCACACACCAAGGCACACACCAAGGCAGAGAAAGGCAAGCAGGTGTGAAGTGTGGTAAAGAACCAAAATGGTAATTTGCAGCCAAGTATAGACAGTAGAAGTATAGTAGGTAGCTAGACAAACTGATCAGACTCCCCTTTCCCCCCATTCCGTTGCCTTGCGGTCCCCTCCATAGTCCAATTTTCCATGTCCCCAACCAACTGAGTAGAGAACGCATGTACATGATGATCATAAGCAGTAAAGCAACGTTCCTGGTATATCCGTCATCCATCAACACACAAACAAGAAACCCCATTCCCCGAGCCATGGCCCAATCCCGGCGAACTCCCCACACCCACCACCACCCACCCCTCCCTTCTCCCCTGCACCCCACACACATTTTCCTGGGGAAATAAGCCACAAACACCCACCCACACCACTTCTGCCTCCCGGGCCGAAAACCCCTACCAAGGCTTGCTAGGTAGGTTTGCCCAAAAACAAAACAAAAAAGAAGAAGAAAACCGAGGAGAGAAATCACACTCCTAAGAGGTAAGGGATGTGAAAAGAGAAAGGAGTCAAAAAAGAGCTCTCTTTCACTGGACATAGCTAAAGCCATCCATGCCGCCAACAACCTGCTGCTGCTGGCCCTGATGGTGATGATGACCGTGATGACCGTGACCGTGATGGCCCATGATGCCGCTGTAGTCCACCGCGTGCACCCCCATGCCCTCGTGAGCGCCCGTCGTCGCTCCCGGGTGGCCGTAGGCCGCAAACTCGTGCGCGGCGGCCGCCGCGAGCGCCGACTCGTCGACGGGGCTGCCCAGGCTGACGTGCGTCGGCGACGCGCCCCAGTACATTCCGTCCAGGTCGCCCCACAGCCCGCCCTGGTCGAGCAGGCCCATCATGCCCAGGCCGTCGACCGGCTCCAGGCCGATGGGGCTCATGTGCAGGCCGGCGGCGTCCGCCGCGCCCGGGGAGGGCATCAGCATGCCGTCGGCGCCCGTGAGCACCTGGATGGTGGGGCTGGCCGAGGCGCGCTGCTGGGCGACCAGCTGCCGCGCGGCCTCGTACATGCGCCAGACGACCTCGCGCGACCGCCGCGCGGCCAGCGACCACTCCTCCATGACCTCGAGCAGGTCCAGCACCGCCTCGATCTGCTTGAGCCACTCGGGCACGCGCGGCGACCCCCACTGCCAGAACACGCTCACCAGCGGCACCATGGCCGCCTGGTACAGGAACCACACGGCGTTCCACCCGGACATCTGGTTCCGCGCCCACTCGCGCGCGACATCTTCGATGGTCTGCGCGGCGAGGTCGCGGCACGTCTCGATGGCCGAGAGGTCGGCGTCGCAGGCCTGCGTGTGCGGGTTGAGGCCCGACGAGGCGAGCGAGAGGAGCACGGGGCGGTGCAGGAGCATGCGCAGGTTCTGGTAGCGCCACTTCATGAGGCAGCGGGCCATGTAGAGCGGCTCCGCGCACGGGTCCGTGGTGCGCAGCAGCCAGGGGAGGGACGAGTACCAGGCGACGAGCTGGGCGTCGAGCGAGCAGCGGTCCTCGGTGCGGAGGAGAGGGGTGATGGCGAGCAGGTCCTGGATCTGCGTGGCGATCTTGCAGAACTTGATGTTCTCGATCAGCGGCAGGATGCCGGCGTGCTGGGCCGAGTCGCGGTTGGCGTTGACGCCGAACTCGGGAGGGCGGATGTTGATGGCGGGACCCCAGCGGCCGAAGGAAGGACGGCCCATGGTGGTGGTGGCCCACGTGTCGAGGCAGAACAGCGACCACCATGTGCGGCGGCGGGTCTCGGCGGCGATGATGTCGGAGCTGCTCTGGGCGAGGCTCTCGCGGTGGAGGCCTAGGGCGCTGGCCATGCGGATGGCGGCGCCGAGCACGGCGTTTGCCATGTTGGGCCGGTTGATGTAGTGCAGGTAATAGCCGCCGATGAGAGCGAGAGCTTGCACCATCTCGATGTGGCTGCTGCCGAAGGCGTCCATGGGCAGGTGCTCCATGGCGCGGTTGTAGTAGTTGATGTGGTTGTAGTCGTCCGACTTCATGGCCGCGATGCTGCCCATGGCGAACACCATGTTGAGCAGCGCTAGCCAGGGGGCGTCGGTGCGCTGGCCCTCGAGGTAGTCGGCCCGGAAGGTGCTCTCGTCCAGCATGGGGACGAAGACGTGCACGCGCTTAAAGTAGGCATCGATGAGTGTCTGGCCCTTCCACGACCACGGGATCCGCTGCGGGTCCGAAGACACCGACGAGGACGAGGACGACTTCTGCCGCGCCGCGGGGAAGTTATGTGACATCTCCACCCCGCTCAGGGGCGCCGCCAGCGTGTTGCGCAGGCTGGGCTGCACCTTGAGCATCACCATAAGCGCCGCCTTGATCGAAGACGCTCCCAGGTAGGACGCCTGCCGGTCCACCGAGAGCGAGAGTGCGTTGATATCGTCGGCCTCAGCCGGGATCGGATCCCGCCCCCTGCGTTCCTCGTCCCACTCGGTGTCGCGGGACGGGAGCTGCTCCAGGAGGTTCTCCTGCTTGGGCATCAGGGGCGACCCGAGCTCCGACATGGGTGATGGGTTGACCGGTGGCGACGGCAGGCCGCCGACAGAGGTGTCTAGTACCGGCCGGTCCAGGAGGCTAAGCAGCTCCTGTCTGGAGAGAGGAAGCAGGGAGTGCACCTCCTGCGTGGGATATAGCCGCTTCAGGATCGACCGGCATTCTTCGAGTGACTGGGAGAGGGCCTCGAGGGTCTTGCGGGAGGGGATGACCCGTTGGCGGTGCTTGTCGTAGAAGCACCTCTTGGGCGCCCGGCTGGAGAGGCATTGGCCGCATGGTTGTTGTCCGTCGCACCGACTGCAGGCGGTTGGTTAGTCTTCCCAAGTCCGCTCCAGCCCGGCATGTCCTGTCTCTGACAACTCACATCTTGCGCCTCTTGCACTCGGCACAGGCGTGTGGTGTTGTTATCCTCTTGGCAGCACCCGCGCCGGTGGACTTGGGGCTGTCTTGTGGGTCTGCTGATGCTTTCCGTGGTGTGACTCCTTGGAAGGTGTGGAACATGCCGCCCTGCGCCGGGACCGCGATCGTCGGCGCCATCATGAGTAAGGATCCGAGGAAGTTGAGAGTAGAGTAGAAGGTGGTGTGTGTCTCGAGGGGAGCTGAGTATCCGGGGAAGAGAGTATACTGGGGACCGGCCCGTGAAGCGTGAAGCGTAACGGGTCGTAAGCGTAAGAGTCGTAGGCAGTGCTGATGATCCACACGAGCTTGGTGTTTGTACAAGAAGAGATGGTGATGATGATGAGAGTGGCCGAAGATTAAGCCTCTGGATGGCAGCCACAATGACCAAAGATAGACATGGGCGATGACGAGAGCGAGGCGAGAACGTGGGGAGCAGATGCAGGTTTATATATCTACATTGCTGGATGCAGCTGGGAGTTGGGAATGGGGCTCCCGGAAGTGTGGGGAGACACGAGATTTGGAAAACATGGTCGGCTGTCCAGGCCGCCATCGTGTGGAGAGCGGTTTTTTCTTGCGGGGGCCCCCCTACCACGCAGCAAGCGGAGCGGGCGGTTCTGCAGGACGCTAGCCTAGTCCCCATTGCCATCGCAATCTGCTCTGGTTCGGGACCCCAGCAGCTGGTGGCTCGACTAAGGTTGAGATAGAGTGTGCGAGGTAATGTCCAGCATCCTGCCATGTACTGCGCGGTACGTAGGCGTTCGCCGTGGTCAATGCCGTGTTCGTCGACTGGCATCAAGCCACGAGGACGGGGACCGACAGGGGACAAGGCTGCTCGCTCAGGAACACACTGGGGTCCGCTGCCAATCAGGATTGACCAGCCCGCAGGTACCTGAATCCCCATATTAATATCAGGCAAAGTACAGGTCACGGCCACCCGTCATCCCGAAGGGCAGCTTGACGCGGGGATGGCGGCTCGTTTGGAGAAATCGAACGCCGAGTCTGGGGAGCATGAGCGCTGGATCTCACCCGCCGCCAGCCCGTCAGCGCCCGCCTGGAGGTGGCGTTTCACGCCAGGGCCGGGGTGCATAAAGGTGGAGGGAGGGGGGGAAGCGCCCTCCAACGGTACGTACCGCAGGATGTACCTCCGTATCTCTCCCCATGCTGCACGTCAGTCAGCCAGAGATGCCGCCCTGCCGCACGTGGAGCTGGCTTGTACTTGGTCGTACAGCGGGAAGCAATCGAAGTACTAGCCGAACATCCTGATGATGTTGCAGTCGAGCATCGGCTGCCGAGGCCATCGAGGGTCGCAGGCGAGGGCGCATTGCCTGCAGAGGTCCGCACACACAGCACCATGGACAGAATAGCCACTTGACAAACTTCATCCTCTTCCTGACGGTGAACGGTTCAGCTTGACCGGATGTCGCCGAGCTGTCCCACTAGCCGGGCAGCTTGTTGTCCAGATAGCGAGATGAGAGGGACAGCTCCACGCAGGCACATCACACCACTGTTTCTGCGTTGGAGTCTTCGCCAAGGGCGGCGCGGAAGCCAGGGAATCGAGTTGGAGAACAGTGGAGAGGGCGTTGGGGGAGCGCTGGAAAGAGGGACCGTCGGGCCCAAAGCCTTCACCCCAGGGACGCCAGCCGGTTTGGTGGGGAAGCGTCGGCATCTTGGCTGTCTGATTGGCATCGGCTCTCTCAACGGCCAGCGCCCTTGGATCTGGCCGTTGGCCTTCTCCGATCAGGGCGGCCAGGGGTCGGACTCTGGGGTGGTAGCGGGGTGGGCCTGGCGTTGTTCCTCCTCCACAGGTTCACCGCTCACACCCACCCGGTGGTCGAGTGCTTCTCTCCAGATTTTGGACAAGCGGGCGACGAAAACGGACGTGGCGCGCCAAATGAAGAGATGGAAGGTGCATGCATCTGAAGCGACTGATGCCGAGACTGACAGACACAGCGGAGCACAGCGCAGCCCGCCCGCCCGCCCGCCCCGTCCAGTCGCCAGCTCATTCCAAAGACGGACCATACGACATCTCGTAGATGCAAGTCGCCTCTCGAAAAGCCCTTTCCGGTCACGCTGAACCTCAGTTGCCGCACGCCAGATGACGGCTCGAGGCGAGCCAGGTGGTGGAGGAGACAACCGAATGCATCCCCGGTTGTTCGCCTCCCCCGGATGCCGGGCTCTGGGTCCAGCTGGAGACGACTGCGAAAATAGCGACAGAATAGATGGGCCAGTGGCGATTCCAGCTGCTGGCCGAGGCACATGACTGTGGTTAATCTACACAGTAATACTATGTACCAAAACGGTGTTGGATTGGGCCCGGTTGGGGAAGCCGCGAGAGTCCTGCGAGGCGTCTCGCGCACCGTGAGCGGTGGGCGCGTGAGTGAGGTTCGAGCCGCTTCTCCGGAGGGGACGCCAACTAGGGCACCAGCAAGCGTCCGTCGCTAAAGGGCGTGAACGGAGAGTTTCTTGGTCCGGCCGCTCCGTCACCCTGGCGGACCCCGCCCTGCTTGGTGCAGATGGAGATGGAGATGGATGTTTTGTTGGCGGGGTGGGCCTCGAACTCTGCTGGCCGACCTGGCTCGAGCCTGGCACCCTAGCTGACCTGGCTGGCGTGAGCAAGAGCTCCGGGACCCACGACCTTCGGCCCACGCCACGACCCACGGCCCACGACGACAACACGCACACCGCACGGGAGGGCGCTCGCTCTGGGCCGTGTTGCGTCCTGTCATTTCGGTGCAGCCGCATGCCTTCGTGACGCGGTACGGCAGCCAGCCGCAGTCCCTTTCCTTTTTGCGCAGGACCCTCGACCAAACCGGACGGCCGCCAAAACCAAAATGGAGATTTCCATGTTCGTTTCCCGCGGTTGCTTTCTTGGGTTATTTTCTCGTCTGCCGGACATGGATGCAAAAAATGCTACCGCTATCGGCGCCTTGGAGGGGCTCTCTGGAGCGCGCCAGTGTGCCCCCCCTGTCGCATGGACGGGCAGCTTGCTCTGGAACCCTGGAGCCCTGGAGCCCTGGAGCCCGCCCGAGCCGCCCAAGCTCGAGCCTGAAGGGCGCTTCGCTGGAGATTGCCGACTGCCCGCCCCGGCCATGACCTTGCGAGCCGGAATCGACGAGAACAGCAACACAAGCGAACAGCAGCCCCACGCAAAAGGGAGGCGGGCAAGGGGAAGAGCCCGACCCGACGTTTTCTGGTGGTGCGCACAGGGCCTTGCAAGTGTGACACGCCCTGCAGACCCTAGCAAGGCGTCGCCGAACAGCAGGGTCAGGGCTCCGACGGCCTCTGATCTCGTCCTTCTAGAAACCCGCAGTCGTGAAATTGCTGTCTTGGCCGTCTGCTACCGCTGCGGGATGGCGAGATGGGTGATGGCGATGGCCGCCATGACAGCGATGGTGGCAGTGGCAGCGACGGCAGCGATGGCAGGTTGCGCGGGATGGCCAGCCATGCCATGGATTGCGTTCATTTCGGGCCACGGTTGAAATGTCGTGCATGAAGGGTGTTGTGGTGGCTTCGAGTGGCTTTGCGTGGCTTTGGCTTGGCTTCAGGTGGCTTGGTGGCTTCAAGCCTTCGGATGCGCGGCTGGCCCCTCCAGCGATGGGGCCTGAAAACGGAGCTACCCGGTGCCTGTGCACGCGGAACCCCACGTGCTGAGTCCGTTCTCAGGCCCGAAGCCCGCAGCTTTCTGATGCCGTCATAAGTTGGTTTAGCAAAGACGGAGCGCAGGATGCAGTCTAACGTTTCGCAGTGAGCTCGGGCATTCCTCTGCGTCGCTCCACTTCCTATCTCGTACTTGTATGTTCCTGTGTTGACTTGCATTTACAGGTATTCTGTATCCAGTAGTCCACTACACAGTACCCTACACCGCCGATCGGAGCCCGCAAGACAGTGAAACGGTCGGCCAGCGGTCAGCGGTCAGCGGTCAGCGGTCAGCGGTCAGGCAAGCCGAGAGCCAGCGACGATGGCAGCGTGGGGTGGCGCTGTCCGCTGTCGCAAGATCCTGGCCTTCCAGGCCTTCCAGGCCTTGCCCGCCCGACACACCGCACCGTTGCGGCTGCGGCTGCTTTGCCCTGTTTTGCAAAGCGCGATCGAGAAGCCCCTGCCATCTCGGCTCTCAACGTCCTGGCTTCCCCACACTCGCACTGCCCAATCAGAGGCACCCTGCCGCCAGGAATCACGGCAAGCGAGCCTAGCGTCGGTCGGCTGCACTGCCCTTGCTTTGGCGCTGGGCAGCGCCGCATCACCGTCTGTCATTCACGACGACACGGCGAGGCGGCTACCAAGCCCAGCTGTTGATGCTGATCCCCAGCAACAGTACAACCCTACTCCGTACTTCCATGGGTACTACTACAGTACGGCGATACATCGCATGTACCTGCTGTACCTAATGTACCTAATGTAGGTAGCATTCTCCATATACCGTACCCAAAGTTACTGTGTCTACCTCCTAATAAGGTACTAGTGCACAGTCATCCATTTGCGGTGTTGCGTCGACTGCGCTCGGCTCTATTCCTGGCCTCCCCAAAAGTGGGTAGTATTTCGAGGTCACAGCCGTTATATTTCATGCGTCAACAGAATCTGGAGAAGCCGCCATCGATCAATCAGCGTCAGCACGGCTGTGCCTCTCTTAGCCTGCAGGGAATGGGACGAGAACCTGGGGAAGCCTGGATGTGGGCTGTTCGACTCGTCACCTGCTCGAGCACTAGTATGCTGGAGTAAGGTTGCATGCACATCTCGAAGAGGCCGTCTGACATGTCGTTGCGATTGGGCGGTTCCACAACATCTCGGCGGCCCAGCGCAGCGAGGTGCAGCGAGGTGTGCAGCCAGTGCAGACTGTGAGCATCACAGCCAGCAACGCGGTTGCAGCCGTGCACCGGTGGCTTGCTCGGCCGAATAGCCTCACCAAGTGGACCTTGCGAATCCCTGCGGAGTTCCTGGCGCAGAGACCCCTACGCATCGAAATGCTTAATGTGCTGGCGTTAAGCTTGTGCGGGCAAGGCCTCGCTGCCCAACACAGCTTAGCGCAGACGGCCTTCGGCATCCAGACCCCAGCATTTCTAGGGTTCCCCACAGGATAAAAGCCCAAGATCGAATGGGGATGCGACGCCACCGACCGCTTGGACGGTTCGACCCAGCCAAAACCACGAGAGGTTCCATCAGATTAACTGGCAGCCTCTGCAGCCTCTGCAGCCTCTGCCATCAAGCAGTGGCTTTTTCCCCCCCTTGCCCCTCTCGATCGGCGAGAGCGAGGCGCACAGACACGCATTTCGTGCGCGTGTCCCACACCCGCCCGCCCTCGCCCGCACCAGTGTACACTCTTTTCCTTCTGGAAGCCTGCCCGTGTAAACGACCCCAACTGAGGCACGCTAACGCACGAAATAGACCAGTGTCAACCAGTCATACCCGTCAAACCAGCCCACCAGTCCACCAGTCAACCCACCAGAGAACGACGCGCCCGCCGCCTCGAATTAATTTGGCGATGCCTTCTCATGCCATGATCACCCACCCCCCAAAACCCCAGCCCCAGCTCTAGCCGCCGCTGCCCGAGACTGGATTCCCCTTCTCGGACCCCATCGCTATGCTCTCGCTCTCATTATAGCCTCCCCACCCTCTTCCTCAGCTGACCGGCGACCACGCACTTCCGTGCAGGGCGAGCCGCAGCCAGAGAGGGTGTGGAGGGTGAGACTCGCGCGACACCGCATTGACCCCGGATCGGCATCGCGATGGGCTGTTTGAGCAAGATCGAGAATCCCGAGCCTCGGTTGCGGTCGGCAACGCAGCTCTGTGCCTTGCTGGACCGTCTCCGGGCATACCACCTGACGGCGGGAGCGCGGGATGCCATCGCCGCACAGCCGGTCCTCTGTGGCTGGACTGTCCAGAAGCTAGACATCTACCCGAAATTCAAGCCACCACACCGCCCAATAACGGACGTCATGGGCCTGGGCCGGGAGCAAGGCAGGGACGCGACACAACCCGCGGCCATGCTCCATCCACACTGCCCTGAAAATTGTAATTGGGGCCCGCGTCCATGCCCCGTTTCGCGGCCCGGAACACCCCTCCCTCACCCAAGAACGCTTCTGGAAACTCCAAACCTCGGGTTTCCTCTACGGTGCGGCCGTTCTCCACAGTTTGGGATCGGCATCTTGGCCAGCTAGGCTGCTTGAACCCGGCATTGTGTCACGTTAAAATCCTTCCCCCTAGCCATCTCGCTCCGGCTTGCTCTGGTGCCAACAGGCCGACTGGGCTGCTCGAAACATGGCAGATTGCCACCTGAGCCGACGGCAGAGGACGGGATCTCACTCAACTCTAATCCCCATAATCCCCACCGGCCATCCTGCTCATTCTCCTTCCCGTTTCAACTCTAGCCCCAGCCTGCGCAGCACCGCACTTTGTACTTGCTCTCCTCATCCTGTCAGCCGTGCTCGCAGGGCAGCAGATATTGTCGCACGTCTCACCATCACAAATTCTCCAACCAAGAACACGTCATCAGACGGCGCGGCATGACACTGCGCATCATATCTCTTTTTCACAGTCCCCGTCATGTTCCTGTTTCTGCTCCTGTTCAAGATATTCCAGTGAGCCCTTGGTTAGTGTGATTCTGGCCAAGGCACCTGACAGAGTAGCACCCCAAGGGTACCTTACCTTAGCTGCATATGCAGGGAGGTCTAGTGTATTTGCCTATCGGCCGAATCACTCCAACGTTCCGGACGAGACGTCGGAACAATCGTCATCCTGATCCGTCAGGGCTGGCAGCGCGATCGTCCCGCGGACTTGTGGAGGCCCTCCCCCGCATCCTCCCCCCACCCCGACGCTTCCCCAACTTCCCCCAGACTCTGCTGCACAACACAGCATGAGGCCCCCCGTGGCTTGCAGGAGGATGCTGATCGAGGCCAAGATCTGACGTCGGGTGCTCTTGCCGGCGCTCCTCGCCGACATCGACAGATGGCTCAAGAGGGAAAGGCGGGAGGCCCTTCACTAGTCCCCAAGAGACATATCCTTTCCAACCATTGGCAACTCAGCCTCCGACTAGGTAGACTGGTATACACATCAAGACCGCCAAAAATGCAGAGGACACGACATCCTCACCGCAGGTCAACGAAACCCGGTTCACTCTTCAGGTCCTACATGTCCCTCTCTCCCAGAACTTCCAAGCGCCAGCCGCCCATCCCTTGCTCTCTCTCCTCTCCTCCTCTCACCCTCTGCTCTACCACGCAAGAGCAGCCGCTGGGGCAGGCCGGATGGCAGGGGAAAGGGAAAGGGGGAAAATAATAAACGCAAGTACACAGTAACAGGCCTGCAGCGTGAGGGTTCCATCCAGGCCCTGCGGTCCGAAGCGTTAAAAATCTCTGCTCGCGCCCGCCGGGTTACCTCAAAGCCGAGTGGGGGCATCGCCACGACCTGCCAAGTACCTGCCTGCCTGTCCAGTGGACATACATACGTATGTACTATGTGTACCCTGTAGGAAAAGGGGAGAGGCGGGCAAAGCAGGCAGCCAGGCGGCTGAGTGGGACCGGCCGGACCGGATCAGACCAGAGGGAGGTGACGGGACAACCGCCGCGCAGAAGCGGGTCGTCGATGGTACCTGGGCAAGCAAGCCACAGTGGGATGTTCCGTCGGTCTCGCGTGGGCAGGTGGAGATGCATGTATGTGTCTCCCTAGGCGTACAGACGACCGTTGGATGAAGAATCCACCCGAGGCTGGAAAGGATGACGAACACCACACCGGTTGTTTTGCTTTGCCTCTCTTGAGGCACGATGGGTTTGGGAAAAGAATCCGTCTGTTGCTGTTGCCGTGGCGCACAATATCCCCCACCAAATAAGTCGTCGATAAGGTCCCCAATGCTGTGTAACAAACCCTCACTGCCGACGGCCAGCGCAGAGAGGCTGTATAATACCGCAACCCCCCTAACATGCACAGCACAATCCTCCTAGACTGCCGCCAAGGAGCAAGCGCTGGATTTAAACCCGGATCTGCAGACCCCCAATGCCGAAAACCCCTCCGCCCGAGGGGGTAAAATCACAAAGGCCAGAGGAAGCAGCGAGGCAATAAGCCAAACCTTGGCCATGCAGCCAGTCTATTCGTCTCGTTCATTGCTTCATTCCCCGCCGGGGCGCTCCAGCAGCACCGGCGCTTGCGGCCGGGCCTGTCTCGCCTCTCTGTTTGCTTGCCGCTAATCCCGAATGTTCCATTCGACGCCACGGCTGCCTCCTTTTGAGGTTCCGGGGAAGCTTCCAAGCGCAGTCCAGGTTCGGTCTCGCGCCGGACCACATTCGCTTCAGCACGAACCGGCCTTTGCAGAGCGCCAACTCGCGAGATGGCGCCAAGTAGGTAAAGGCTGAGTGAGTGAGTGAGGTAGGCGCCCACCTCGCTCACTGCCTACCTGCCTTCCTCCCTCCACCCCCCTCCCCCTCTGTCCAATGTGTGAAGGTACTTCACAGTTTCAGCACCTGGCACCGGCTCGCAATGCCGTCGTAGACACACGTGTTGTCGATGGGTATGTACTGCTTGGTCACAATCTTGATCAACTCCTGCGCCACCATGCCCCCCGTCAGGGCGGCCACGTTGTGCAGCTCGCCACCCCCGGCGCGTGCCACCTCCTCCGCGGCCTGCACCACCCGCTCGTTGGCGTCTGCCCCGGGCACCTGCTCGGCGACGGCCGCGAGGATGTCGTCGGCGTCGAGCGAGGTGCCGTCGCCACTGGCGGTGTGGTCCACGTGGGCTGTCGGCTGCAGTGCCAGGTAGATGGGTAGTAAGGAGAGCGGGGAGAGCGTGAGCGAGGCGGTCTCGTCGTTGGCGAACTCGCGGGCTGATTGTGGCAAATGTCACCCTTGGTTAGCCTTTTCGCTTCTTTTTTCTTCTCTCCCTCGCTCGCTTCTTGTATCGCTCGCTTCTTCCCCTCCGTCTCGTGTCTTCTTGCGGGGGGATGTAGCTCCATGGTATGGTCTGTCTGCCGTACCCGAGAAGGTTCGCGGCCACGCCAGGGTGGAGTGACTGGAAGGAAATTCTGCATCTGCTTACCAGCTGCTGACTTGAGGCGATCCGCCCTGCTGATCTCGCTACCCGTTCCTCCCGTCGCATTGATGAGCTTGACGAAGGCTGCGTTCTTGCAAAAGAGATCCACTTCGGCGGGATCGACGCGCTCGCCACCCGGTGCCGCCTGCACTATTTGCAGTATCTCAGCTGCATCCTTGCGCGCCTTGGACTTGTAGATGCCCTGTAGCTGGATGTACACCTTGGACTGCGCCTTCATGTCGGGGAGGTTACCGGGAAGGGGCAGGCATTGGTGTGTCTCGTAGAACTGCTTGACAGCATCTGCGATGATCCAGAAGCCGGATTTCTGCTCGACCTAGCGTAGCTTGTGAGTCAGCGGAGACATCACTAAGGTTGGCACGGGGGCAAGCGACAGTACCGGATCTGCGTGCTCGTACTCAAAGACTTCCTTCAGCCCGGACGGCAGAGACGGAGGTACCAGCGTTTTCAGCACGGCAGCAGCCGCCTCCTCAAAATTCTCCTCGCCACCTTCTGGGGTATCGGTCCTCGTGGCACCCTGCACAATCCTTCGGAACTCGGTCTTCTCCTTGTATGTTGCGGGGTACTTGCCATCGTGGGATGTTTTCCACTGCTGGAGGTAGTGGAGAAGGATCACCACATAAGGCAGGTGGCCGTGTTCAAAGTTGTCCAGACCATCAATATCCTGGGTCAGCCCTTCTGCAAAAGCCACTAGCTCTGGCCACGGGGCCAGCAACCGCAGGTCAGTGGTGGCGGTCTCGTCTGGGTGCGTGTCCACAATGGGAAATGCCCCTGGGAGATTGATCTGAAAATAGGAGTAAAACCCGGCTGAGTGAATCGCCACGAGCGGGGTTTTGTGTTGCTGGCCGTAGGCCTCGATCTGAGAGAGCTGTTCTGGACGGATCGGGAGGGTGTACATAATCGCCGTGAACACTGGAGAGTCTGACAGCAGCGACTCGAGAGCCTTGGTGCCCTGGAATGATCATGTGAGGATCTGGTGCCTTGTGCGGGGTGCCCAGACCGGTTCGCGGCTTCTCCATACCTCGTTCGGATACCAGCTCCCTTCGACATCTGGGTTCAGCTCCAGAATGAGCTCTGTCAAGCTCTGGGACCGAGACTTGCCCAGACAGCTGTCGTCTAGGAAGAAGTTGACGCCTAGGTCCGCGTCGCCAACTTTGGCCTCGTCGTAGATGGCGAAGCGCCCAATGCCTGGAGCAGGGTGTTAGCATCAAGGCCCAGTTGACGCCGAGGGCTTTCCACCTTGACCATACCTGGCAGTACGAGATTCTTCAGAGTCTCCGAGCCAACCGTCCCCGCGCCCGAATTCACAAGCAGCAGGTTCGCCGACTCGAGTGCTGCCTGGCCGCTTGCAGCCCAAAGCCGCAGTTGCCGGTCATATTTGCGTTCCTTTTCTGAGGGCCCGTGAAGGATCGGAGGGGTTTGGCTCATGATTATTTCTGTCATCCTTGTGTGAATCACAAAAATGGTGCCACGGCGTGTTTTGTTGTGAGGCTGTCGTGAGCAACAGGTCGTCCGGCTTGGTGAGGCTGGTGTTTGTGGAGCACCACCGCTGTAGGTAAGGTAGTTGGTGCTGACAGCACTGATGCCTGTCAAGTTGCAGCCACACTGTTGGGGGGGGTTGGCTTGGCGCTGTGGCGTTTGTGGCTGGGTTATCACTTTGTTGACTTCCGTGGCTCGTTCGACCAACACTCAACACAGAACACCAACCTGAGAGCTGCTTGAGTACGGAGTAAAGAGCAACGCAGTTGGCACAGAGTATCTCTATTCAATCACTCAGTAATTTTAGCTGCTCGTGAATAAAATAGACTCGGGACTTTCTCGAAAGCTTGCACGGGTTGCTTTGGGCTGCAATCCTTTCTTCCAGAGGAAAGCGCACCAGAGGA
>FTCU01002107.1_pt1 | contig 21961 bp, 12 predicted proteins | sample 1639521 | NCBI WGS metagenome assembly FTCU01 (sample SAMEA3914864, study PRJEB12502) | metagenome | biome: forest; material: soil | place: USA | collected 2012-03-12 | depth 0.3 m
GGCGCGGTCCGAGGGCGTCGTCCTCCACGGCACCGTGGACTACGTCAAACAACTGATGCTGGAGCGGCGGGCGATGGTCCAGGCTCTCGAGGCAAAGGGCGTGTCGGTGGATGCAGACACTAAAAAGTGGGTTTAGCTTTGACTACGCCGCCGAGACGAGGCAAAGGCCACGCGCATGGCTTGATGGCTGACTTATCCCGTCTTGTCTAGGTCTCTAGAAGCGCTTCCTCCGGGGTGGCTCGACGGCGAACCCCTGCCCCTCGGGGACGGTTCTGGGGGGCGCCCGCCGAGCCGCGAGCAAAGCCAGGCGGCAATGAGCGGCGGCAGCCAGCGAGAGGGAAGTGAGCCCGACGGCGCGGGATGAGCTCGGGTCGTTGTCACCAGTGGTGAGGTTCACTCGCGAGCCCCGCCGTTTTCCATACGAAGGCAACAAAAACCAACACACAAACACTCAGTACATAGGAGGCCCAAGCGGGCAGATGTATAAAACTGGCGGTGCCTTGAGGGCCTGCACAGCGTTTGTCATCTTCAGCTTGCCCGGGAGCCGACCCTAGTTTGGCTCAACACAGGCGATCGGATCCCACGACAGGGGAGCATCCGAGCAACAACATGACTCAAGGGAGGGATGGGCAATTTGCTCCCCATCATACACTCATAGACCAGTGGGCCACAACTGAAGGGCTCATACAGGCAGTCAAACAAATTCAACAACGTTACATTCACTTGACCATGCGGAGGGGGGTACAGTGTTCTGTCCTGAATATTCTGTAATCTGTACATGACATGTGTCACCGAATCCGCAATACCACCCCACCGTACAGAGTAATTACCCCATCCCATACAGAATAATCCGCGACCCTTCACTGCGCTTGGGCTGCGTGGCTGGGCCGAGCCCATGACATCATAGGACGGGAGGGAGCAGCTCAAAGCATTGGACAAACACAACCTGTGGCTAATGCACGACATCCTATCCTCGAAGTGTACTGGCACTCCCAGTCTTCCGCCCCCATGACCAGGGTTCGCAACAAGGGTATATGGAAAATGCGTCATGACTTGCTTGGGGTTGGGTGCGGCTATTGGGTCCTGCTGTGGCGTTGCACACCCACTCTTCCGCGCCCGACTCTAGCACCATTTCCATGTCTCACCAGGTCAACCACATGGGGTGTGTCACGCTGGGTCTTGTTTCGCGCGCCGCTCTCGGGCGACCGACGGGGTGTGCCGCATTGTGGTAGGCTGAGGGCAGGGAGGCAGCCTGTCGCAGCAGCGCGATTCGGGACACCGAAAGAAAGAAAGGCCCGATCAAAGAAATGGTTCGCGGCCCAAGCGAGCTTCTAGAATCAGCTCAACATCAATGGGTTTTGTGTGCTGCCGAAACGACCCCTGCCCGGGACCGGGACCGGACCCTGAAACACTGTGGGAGATCGAACAAAGACAGGCGAGCATTTAGTGTTTGGCCCGGCAGTGCCCTCTCGTCATCGCGCAGGGTCTCCACGTTAAATACGGAGACAGGCCAGGAGCCGGAGCCTCTCCATGACGCACGCGGTCCCTGGGAGGGCCAACACGGGCGTCGTCTCACCTTTCCGATCGCCGCGCCCGCCCTGGGCTGTGCCGGGAGCCTTGCTCGGCCGCAGAATGGCCCAACAGGCAGGTCTGAGACCAGTCGGGCAGGCCTCCAGGAGCCGCGTCTCCTGTTTGACACGGAGCGCAGAGAGGAGAGCACCTCATTTCTTCTTCTTTTTCTTCTTCCTGTTTTGTTATCCTCTCTCGTGGTGCCTTTTTAGCTGCATTGGGAGAGTGGGAAATAAAGCTGGGACGGTTGGTTCATCTGCAGGGTTGTCTCAGGGTCGTTGTTGGTGCCGACATGGGATGACGGGCATTTGTTGGTAGATTTGTGCCTGAGAAAAGCAGTCTGCTTGTTGTGTCTGTCAGTCAGCTGTGCCATGTTGCCCACCCCGCCGCCCACCCTGCTGCCCAGCCGCCCACCTTGCCGCCTGCTTTCTGCTGCCCCTCCCCCTCACTTCCCTCCCAGACCCCTGCCCGTCCATCCCTCAAGGCCTTGGCCCCGCTCCGAGCCTTCCAGCAGTGCCAGGCAGCCAACGTCCCAACAGCCCCCCCCCGGCTGACCCTCTTCTTCCTCTTTCCTGAATCTTTCCAGAAGCCACAGGGCCAAGAGAAAATCACCCGATCAAAGCACACGCACAACCCATCCAACACATCCCAACACACAAACCCGGACATCACCGTTTCATTTCAGACTCTCGGCTTGGTCGACCGCGTCGATCGCACGATCGCACAGGGCCGTCTGGTGATGGCTTCGTACGATCCCTATGACGCACCCGGCAGGGAGCGCACCACGAAGCGCTACTACCGGGAAGAGCGCCGTGATGACCGCGATCCTCGCTACTACGAGGCCCGCGAGACCGTCCATGTCCAGCCGTCGCGTGATCTCGTGCCGAGGCCCCGCGAGGACAGCGATTTCGGCGTCGAGGAGATTCGCCGCGACTTCCCGCCGCCGGGCTACTCTTCCAGGGATCTCCACCGCCCCCGCTCTGGCGAGGCCGGGTTCTATGACGAGTACGATGACCGCCGCTCCCACTACAGTCGGGACCGGGGCCATGACGACTACGACCGCAAGCCCCGCAAGAAGACCGAGGTTGCCTACTATGAGGAGGAGCGCAAGAAGGCCCGCATCCTGTCTAAGCAGGAGCAGATCATCGCCGCCGTGACTGGTGCCGCTCTCGCCATCGGCGGAAAGGAGATCTACGACCGCCGCGAGGCCAGCCAGCATGGGAGTAATGTCCAGCGCAACCTCCTGGCCTCCGCCGCCCTTGGTGCCGCCGGTGCCCTTGCGGGCTACCAGGGCACAGAGCTGTACAACAAGCACAAGAACAAGGAGGAGAAGACGACCGTCGCCCACAGGTCCGGCTACTACTCGGAGGAGGAGGAAACTGCCAAGGAGAAGAAGGGCCATAAGAACTTCCTGGAGAGTGCCCTTGCCGCCGCCGGCCTGGGTGGCGCCGTCAAGGCCTTGACGGGCAAGGATGACAAGTCCGACACTAGGGGCCGCCGTGGAGGCAGCCGCTCCCGTTCCAGGTCCAGATCCCGCTCCACCTCCCGGTCTCGAGGCAGGGACAGGGATGGGGATGGAAAGGGCGACGGTGCCAACAAGATCCAAAAGGCCGCCATGGCTTCTCTCATCGCCGGCGCCACCGAGGCCTTCCGGATCTCCAAGCAGCCTGGCTCGTGGAAGGGCGAAAAGGTCAAGCGCATTGTTACGGCTGCCGCTGGCGCTGCCACCCTCGACGCGGCTCAGAACCCGGACAAGGCCGGCAGCAAGCTTGGCCTCGCTGAAGCCGTCCTGGGCGGCCTCCTTGGCAACCGTGTCATTAACGGCTCCAAGAAGAATATCGAGATGGACGAGAGGACCGGCCGGTCCCGTTCCCGGTCTCGCGCCCGCTCAAAGGAGACCGGCGGCGGCGGCGGCGTGAGCGGGCTTGCCGCTCTTGCAACTGCTGGTCTGGGTGCCTTTGGCGCAAAGAAGATGATGGACAGCCACGAGCGATCCAGGTCCCGACACCGGAGCCCGGACTCACGCGACGGTTCCCCCGACCGTCGTCATCGCAGCCGAAGCCGGAGCGTTGTGGACGCCGCCCGCCGTGGACTGGCTAAGGTGGGCATTGGGAATGGTCCCGAAGACGACGGACGTGACCGCCGCGACCGCAGTCGTGACCGGAGACGCGACTACGACGACTACGGCGATTCCGGCCGGTCCCGCGGACACCGCGATGACCATGACGACTACGACAGGGACCGCTCTCGCGACCGGCGCAGACGGGACGACCACGAGGACGAGCGCTCCCATCGCAGCGGCGGACGGGATCGCTCTCGACAGCGGCGTGGCTCGGCGTCGTCAAGCGATCTCGGTGATTCAGACGACGACAGGAAGCGAGGCAAAAAACTGAGAGGTAAGCAAATCATTACTACGGGTCTGGCCGCCGTGGCGACCATCCACGCGGCCCACAGTGTCTACCAGAGCATGGAGAAGCGTCATGTGCGGCATAAGGCCGTGAGGGAAGGCAAGATAAGCCAAGAGCAAGCCGAGAAGATGAAGCACAGAGCCATCCTTCAGGATGCCGCTGCCGTCGGCATCGCCGCCCTCGGCATCAAAGGCGCCATCTCGGAGGTCAAGGAAGCAAACGGGATGAGACACGAGATGCGCGAGTGGAAGAAGGAGAAAGAGGAGCGGCACCAGCGACGCCTCGAGAGACAAAGGTCATTGACGGACGGCCGTCGCGGTGGTGACGGTGGTGGCGCCGGCCAGCTCGGCGGACGCAGGGCTGACAATTGGTCTTCGGCAGCTCCGCCAGGGGCCAGCGAGTACAATGATGGGCCCCGTTACGTCGACGGGAACCCATACGGTGCTGTGCTTTCTACCGCACCCCCCTCCGACAGGAGGTAAGGGGGGGTTACCTGCCTCTCTCACCCTCGCCGTCCGCTCAAGCCTAGGTGTGGGTTCCGGAACTCGTTGCACCAGAATACAGCTTTCCCGATTGGGAGACCATCCCGTTTCCTGTTCTGCTGCCGCTATTCCGGTACGTGCCGCACGCAAACGCACAGTTATCCCACCACCTCGTCAGCTCTGTCGTCAGCCGTGCCACTGGCAACGCCACCGCCGCCGCAGCTGTACGAGCTATCACCAACACCACCCAATGGAATGGCCGGTCTCTGCGCGTGGCACTTGACGCTTCCTGCGTTTCTTGGGCGGGCCAACGTCGGGCTACCCACCCAAACTCTGCCCACCACCTCGTCGGGTCACATCCATGCTCTGGTTCTGGCACTCCGCGGCTCTTTCTTATTCATATTCGCTTTACACCATCCACACCAAACCCAATGGGTTTATTGAGGAGCATCCTTGTTAATCTTTGAAACGTGATAGACGATCGGCGTCGCCATTAAGCTACTTTGGGGCTGGCGGCCTGCAAGCACAACACCACACACCATCCCGCCCCGGCCCCTTCAGACAGACAAGGCAGGGCCTGACAACTGGAGCCTACCTCGTCCACTTCAACGAGCAAGAAAAGCAACTCGACAAAAAGGGCCTTCGATCTGGCCGCGAACTTGGGTGGAATGACCACGGCATTAGCAACTCCCTTTGGTCCTTCAGAGTTTGCATCAGCCCCTCTCACACTCCAGTCACCGTCCCGTCCCTGCTCTCCTTTTTCTTAATTTCCAATCTACTCGGAATTTGTCGTTTTCTTGTCATCGCTCCGGGCCAGTTTTGCAAAGCAAGCACCTTGCCTGTACCTCTCATTCTTTTCTTGGTGGACTTATTTGGACTGTGAGCGGGCGGCATGGCTGCCACCTGGCGACGGGGTGGGGTGGGGAGGGTGATCAAACAACGGGCCGGGCAGGATGGGTGGTGGATTTGATGGTCTCCTTTCTGCGTTTCTTTTTTGTTCTTGTCGTGATGTTCCCCCTTTGGCTTTTTTCCCTTTTGGATGAGGATATGACTTTGATGAAAAGAACTGATGATGATGATGATGGTTATGTCATGTCATATAGTTGCAATGAAAGACGGGTTCTTTGTTTTGGTTGCCTGCTGATGCACTTCCTTCTACAAGGAGCGGGTGTAGCTTGGTACAGTTACAACACCAGGAACAGTCGATGATCAGTCAAGCCCAGCACACCGGATCTCGGGTTGGCCAGGGAGGAGTGGCTAACATCCATTTCATTTACCGTGCTCGCGGATGCACTCAACGGATGTCATTCTACAGCTACATAGCGTTATCACCAGCCAACTGGGCAGACAAGAGTCCCGTTCTTCCAAACACCCAGCGAAACCCGGCCTGCTCAAACAGCCGCTCAGTCACCTCCAGCAATGTTTCCTCCAGTCTGCTTCCATGCGTTGGCCATGGCCAACAAATTCGACAGGTTCTTGGTCTGCTGGTCGTCGGCCGGGAAGATGTAGTCAACGTACTCCTCGTACGTATCGTCGGCCAGCTTTCTCTTCTTCTTGGTCCTGCGCGGCATCTGCTTCTCGATCTTCTCGATGTCCTCGGGCGAGCCATGCATGCCCTCGAACTCGCGCCAGGCATTCAGCAGCGACACGCGCTCGGCCTTGAGCTCGCGGTCCTTCATGCTCTTGTGTGCGCGCTCAAAAATGCTGCGGGCGCGGGCCTTGGCCTCCTCGCTGACTGGCCGCTCCTCCTCCTCGTCCTGCTCTTCCTCGCCCTCGTCCGCCTCGGGCATGTTGATTTCAAACTGCGCGTAGCTGATCCAGACCTTGGGGTGGTCGGCCTTCTCGAGCAGGCGCTCGTACAGCTCGCGCGTCCTCTCGTACTCGCCTTCTTCCTCTTCGAAGTCGATGTAGGCCTTCCAGACCACCTCGGGCATGTCTAGCACCGGTTGGCTGATGGCAAGCTCGAAGATGGCCCGGGTCCGGTCGAGATCGTCCAGGCCGCGTTCTAGCTCGGCCCACTTGATCCATGTCTGGCAGTTGGACGCGTTGTACAGGGCGTGCTTTTCGTACAGGGTCCGACACCTCTCAAACTCGTACAGCTTCTGCTCCAGCGAGATGTACTCCTTGAATAGTTTGTCTTTGGGGCACATCCCGATCGCTCTCCCGAGGGCTTTCCGTGCGGGGGTAAGCTGTCCCTGCCGAATCTCGAACTGCGCCTTGGCCACCCATAATTTGGCAAAGGTGAACTTCTTGTGGGGTATGAGCCCTAGACAGGTGTCGTAAATTTGCCGCGCGCGTTCGACGTCCTTGGCTTCCCGCTCCTCCCATATTGCGTAGAAGAGGAAGAGAAAAATGTATCTCCTCCAGTGGCGCTTCTCCTGGGTGGGCGGCACCTGCGCAATGGCCCGCTCGTAAACTTCCCGGACGCGGTCTGGATCGCCCCCGGTCTCCTCCAAGCGGGCAAAGTCGAACCACACGTCGTAGTTCTTGGGGTTCTCCTTGACCTGCTCTTCGTATAACCTCCTCCGCTTGGTGAGAACGACGTCCTCGACGCCCTCCCGGTCGCCAAACTGCTTCTCGAAGGTGGTGTATTGCGCATGGAGGGCCATGGACCGGGATCGGGGGAGATTGTCGAGGCCGAACTTGTAGATGGCGCGCGCCCTCTCGTACTCCTTCTGGCGGGCCTCGAACCGGGCAAATGCGATGAACAGCCTCTCATCCACCTCGTCGTCGCCTATTGTCTCGGCGATGGTTTGGATCGCGGTCTGGAATACGTCCCGGACCAGATCGCCCGTCCCATACTCCTCTTCGAACTTGGCCCACTTCAGCCACGTCCTCGGCTCGGGGTGCACGGCCGTGAAGGCGTGAAATATCTGCCTCGCTCTCTCAAACTCTCCGTAGCGTTTCTCCAGCTTGATGTAGGCGTTCCAGGCGTCCTCGTCGGGTTCCCACTTCATCCACCGGTCAAACACTTGGCGGGTCCCTGGGATGTCGCCGAGCATCTCCGTGACCCACAAGTACTTGTACCACAGCTTGGGGACGCGCGGCAGCCGGGTGACGGCGCGATCCAGGAGGTTGCGGGCATGGTTGATGTTGCGGTTCTTGATCTCGGCCTCGACATACCGGATCCAGAGCTCTAGAAAGACGGTCAGCGGGCTGTGCACGCAGACCTCCCTCTGCGTACGGACCGGGAAACCTACGGGTATTATTGGGATGCACATCTAGGGCGCGCTCGAAGACGGAGCGGGCGCGTGCAAACTCCTTCTGCTCGAGCTCCCATTGGGCGTACTGGAACCAGTTTGCCAGGCGGACGCGGTTGCGGCGGATGTAGTCTTCGAACTCGCGACGCTTGCGGCCCTGGTACTCCTTCAGCTCCTCGAGGTCGGCAAATCGCTGTGTCGGTTTCTGGATGGCTGTCTCCTGGCGGTCGACGGCCTCGCGGAGCAGCTGCTCGGCCGAGATCTGCACCGGTGCCGCTGCCTTGTTCTTGACCCTGGGTGGGCCACGCGAGGACTCCATCGTGTCAGTGTTGCCGGCGCTTGACCTCGGAGCGAGCGGGCCCGATGAGGGTGTTGTTTGTGGTTGCCCGTGTTCGCGCAAGCTTTTGCGGGCTGCAAGTGTTTGGAGCAAGTCCCTGCTTGGTTGGGATTCTTGATCAACACTGGTTGCACCGCGAATCTAGGCTCTAGGGGCCGTGCACGCCACAGCAGCATCCATGGGGTAGGGTCGCCAAGCCGCTAACTAATCGCCTGGAAGGTTGCGTTGTTGGAGCCGCCAGTGGATGCATGCAGCGCGCCACCTGCCCGGCTCTTGCGCCTCAAAATTCCGTCGCGATCATCGCGATCACAAAACTTGGCCCAGCCTATCTACTCCGTAACTTACCTACCTTCGCGATTGTTCACGGCGCATCACCTCAACAACGATAGTACATTGGGTTTTTCCACAGCTTGGAACCGAGAACTCTGCCAAAATGTCGACCCTTGCGGACGAGCTGCTTCAAGACTTCGAGGGCTCGGGGTCTGAAGGCGAAGGCGACGAGCACGACGATGGCCTCTTCGGAGAGGCCGGCCTCTCAGCCGGTGCACACGCAAATGGGGAAGATACAGCCATGGAGGAGGCTGGCGATGAAGACGGAGATGCCGACATGATGGATGGCCTGGACGGCGACGCTCCCTCAGACGCCGACGACGACGACGCCAACGCAAAAATCGAAAAGCTGCAGCTGGGAGGCGTCCGCGACGTCCGCGCGGTTGCAGGTCTTATGAAGACACTGACACCTGTCCTAGAGGTTAGTTCGGCCCCTTCCCAGGTTGCATCAGCCGTGGAAAAAGTGTTTACATCTATCTTCCTGAGCAATAGCCCTGACAGTTTGCCTCGAACGTTGCAGAAAATCGCCCACTACCAGTCGCAACCCGCCGAATCGCGAGACAACGTCGGCAACGTGGAAGACCATCCCGAGTACCATCTGTTGACACAGTCAAACAGCCTCTCTACGCAGATCGATAACGAGATTGTCCTCGTGCATAAGTTCATCCGAGACCACTACTCGGTGCGGTTCCCGGAGCTGGAGACGTTGATCACCAACCCTCTCGAGTACGCAAAGGCGGTGGCCATTCTAGGCAATGGGCCGATGGACTCGGAGAGTATCAAGGCTCTTCAGACATCGACAGACAACCCCCTGGGTGCGACCCTCAAGGCCACTCTCGACGGTCCAACCCTGATGATTGTCACGGTGGAGGCCACGACATCCAAGGGCCAGGCCATGTCGCCGGAGCAGCTCCAGAGGGTGGTGCAGGCATGTGAGATGGTCATCGCGCTCGACAAGGCGAAGAAGACCTTGACCGAGTATGTGCAGTCGCGCATGAGCATCTTCGCGCCCAACTTGACAGAGCTCATCGGCTCTCTAACCGCGGCGCAACTGCTCAACCAAGCCGGCGGCCTGACCGGCCTCTCCAAAGCACCTGCTTGCAATCTCCCCGCGTGGGGCTCAAAGAAGCAGGCCAGCGCCGCGCTCGCCACCAACGTAGGGATCCGTCATCAGGGCTTCATCTTCCAGTCCCCCGTCATCCGGACCATCCCGAGCGACCTCAAGAAGCAGGCCATCAAGATGTTTGCAAACAAGATTGTCATGTGCGCTCGCACCGACTGCTTCCACCAGTTCCGCGACGGCTCCGAAGGGGAGCGGCTGAAGGACGAATGCCTGGACCGGCTGGACAAGCTCCAGCAAAAGCCCCTGAGCAAGGGTGGGCGCGCACTGCCGGCGCCCGACGACAAGCCGAGCAGGAAGCGCGGCGGCCGCCGGGCGCGCAAGGCCAAGGAGGCGACGGCCATGACGGATTTGCGCAAGGCGCAGAACCGTGTGGCGTTTGGAAAGGAAGAGCAGGAAGTCGGCTACGGGGCGGGCGACAGCACCAAGGGCATGGGCATGATCGGGCAGCGTGACGACGGGCGGTTGCGGGTGGCCCAGATCGACAACCGCACGCGGGCCAAGCTGAGCGCCAAGAGCAAGGGCTGGGGCGGGGCGAGCTCGCTCACCAGCGGCAGCGCGTCGTCGCTCCGGGGCCTGGGCGGAGGCGGCGTGAGCAACCTGAGCCTGGCCAGCAGCAAGGGCCTCCGGACGTCGGGGGTGGGGACTACGCTGGGCTCGGGCACCGCCGGCACAGTGTCTTCGCTGGCTTTCACGGCAACCCAAGGTCTAGAGCTCGTCGACCCCAAGGTGCAGGCTGAGCTGAGCCGTAAGCGTAAGGCAGATGAGGATAGGTGGTTCAAAAGTGGCTCGTTTACGCAGGTCGGAGGGGCCAGCAGCAGCAACGACGGTTTCAAGAAGCCCGAGCTACCGGCCAGCAAGAGGGTCGACACGGGCTCAACAAAGTCATAGCTTGGGCGGATACACCGTATCATGTGTGGGGTCATCGGGGAGCGGGGGAGGGGGTGGTTCTTGGCTCTGGGCAACCAACACGAATGCTGGTGGGGGGCGGGGTTCGGTTACGAGGGCATTATTTCACTACTTTCCCGGCGTATGGAGGACTACCCCAAGGAGGGGTTTTCTTGTGTTTTTGGTGTTGTGGATTTTGAAACTATGATACGATGTGCGCTGAGACGGGGCTCCGCGGCGCGTCACTCAGGTACGGATGTTATTGCCTTGTATGTACGAAGTTGACGTCGAGACAGCAACGCTGAGCCGCTCTGTCACTTTGGGGGGTGTTGACAGTTCTCAGGCACAACACGCTTTGACTCTGTTTTCTGCCACTCTCCATGGCCTCGAAGTGCACACCGAATACAAACCTAACCACGGGACATGCAGGTTCCCCCGCCGACAAGCACCAGCCACCAACGTCAACAGGCCGTCACAGTCGGACGATCCCAGGGTCTAGGCCTTCTGAGGGGGTGAAGGGGGAGGGGAGGGTCCCGAGGCCCCGAGCCCCGCAATTCTCCACGGGCCATGGCATTCTTGCAGAATCCCATGTTTCACCAGGAGAATGCCATGGCGCTCAACCCGCGGTGCCGCGGCTCTGCGGGCAGGTCGTCCAGAGGCAGAGGCGCAGCAAGGAATGTACCGACCGAATCCCCGAGATCATGACATGCTACTACGAAAGTCAGGTAGGTAGGCACATATTACCTAGGTACCTACCTATGCAATCACCTCCCTGCGTGCTGTAGGTACAGAATATTCCCGCCGAAACGGGCCATTTCCCCCCTCCGTAAAAGATACCGGTCGGATACGGGGATCTGTTCCCTGGCGGCCTTTTTCTATCTTCCCTCTTCTCCACTTTGCTGATTGCCCACTATCTTTCCGTCGTCCGCCTATCTTTTGCCCGTTTACTTCTTGATGAACCCACGGGAGCGAAGGTCCCTCCCTCGGGGGTTGGCCGAGTCACGGCCTTGGGTCGGGTCGGGGAGGCGAGGGAGGCAAGGGGAGGGACGCGTTCTTTCTCTCTTCGATCAGGACGTCTTTTTCGGAAGACGGGTGGCCTGCCAGTGCGTCGGCGCCGTGGGCTCGTATTGGTTCACGGCTCGCGATGCATGCATGCAGGAGGCGGTATCTGAGGGCTCGCGTGCGGCAGCCATGGATCGGCGGAGAAGGCTACTACTGTGTAGGTATGTAGGTATGTAGGTGAGTAGGAAACCGGCCGTCGGGGCCCCCTCGGCGTCGTCGGGATGGGATTGTTGTCCACAGGTGGTGGTTGATGCAGAGGCAAGCTGCAAGCAGGAGTGCCCTGTGGGCGTCGGCTGGCTATCAACGGCGCGCAGTGTCGACAGGGTGATGCATCCGAGGGTCCTGAACCCAGCCCTCCCCGCAGCCGACCACGCTGGACCAGGGCCTGCATCTGTACCTCCGAGCCTCCCTGTCCTGTGCACATCCCGAACGCACTGCCTCCCGTGCCTCCTGGACTCGGTCATGGAGAACGGGCGTCGATGGCGTACTGCAGTACGTAGGCCGGGATGGGATGCGGGGTATTGTTTGCTGTGCTGTGGGAGTGTGGGGATGATCAACGCCGCGAGGTGGAGAGCATCGCATGTTTTCATGGGGATTACGGCAGCGACCCCAACCTACCGATCGATCGATCGCATCGCAGGGCTCGATGAAGCCAAGGTCAGGCAAGTCCCGCCGAGTTGTGTTCTCCGCAGCCAGTTCTCGAGTCGGTCAGCCTCGGGTCATCACGGCGGGACTCGACCTGGAGGATGCGTTTCGTTGCCACTAGATTTCAGGTTTGAGCCGTCGATCAAGAGAGCATCTTTCGGGCAACATTCCAGGGGTTTTGTTGAAGACACAGGGCGGCACGGCTTCGAAGGGCAAAACAACACTGCAGGGCTCCGATGCATGCTGGCCGACGCCGCGCCGCCAAGGGATCACGGACTGCCTTCTCGCGTTCCGCAGACTTCGACCGTCCCCGTTCCACAGCATGTCTCTTCGTATCCCGCAAGGGTCTGCGGTATGCAGCTCCGTTTGGTGGGCGGTCGTGGTCGCATCGCCGCCCCGGAGAAGCAGCTCCCGCCCCTCCACAAGGGCCGCAGCAGCGAGCGAGGTGGTGAGCCAGGATGAGCACGCATCCTGACGCCGGGGTCTGTGCTGCTCGATAACCGGTCCTGAAGCCGTCCTGAGCCGTCCTCTCCGTCACCCTGGGCTTGGTTGCGAAACCTGCCGGGCTGACAAAGGCAGAAGCGCCGTGATCCGTGGCTTGACCCGGCAGCCGCTCCACAGCGGGGGCGGTCGGACAGCCTCAAGCCACTGCGAGGAATGGGCCCTGCTGCTTTTTGCCAAAGCGGGGTCCGACCCATGATGGTCTCGATCGCTCGATCCGCTCCACAGTCACAGAGACCCTGAATTCCACCGTCCAAGACCACCAACAAAAGTTGAAGCTCCGAGCCAAACATTCCTCGTCGAGCACGCTCCCTTTTTTGCTTCCTCCCTCTCTCTTTCTGGGGATTTTTTACTGCAATCATTTGGTTTGAAATTAAATCAGGGAACGGGCAATCACACCATTTCGGCTCCCTGTCGTGACTGGCCAACGCTGCCTGTCTCGTTGATAATATCAGGGCAGCAGGCCCCCCCAAGGTGGAAATGAACTGCGGCAGGAGCAGCAGGAGCAGCAGGCAGGATCCAGGGTAGCACGCCCGGAGCTTTTGCCCCTGGTGGCCGTTGTTTGGCGTGCCAGGTTCTCGACACTTCCAGGTTCTAGCCTGGGGTCACTATCCCCAATGGAGCATGGTCCGTAAATTCAGGGTCCACGGCGGACCGAAGTCAAGGACACACCAGCGCGTTCCATGCTGGCCCACCCCTCCTGTTCCAATGTTCCCAATGTTACACAAGACACGCTCCGCCGGCATTTACACTACAGCCGATCAATCAAGGAGCGCCAGCCGGCTCGAAAGACTTGCATCTTAGGGGATCCGGGGACGCCCGAAGGGTGAGTGGCGTTGGACGCGCTAGCACGCGAAATGCAAGGCAGGGTTGGAGCCACGCGGAGAGAGGGATCTACGGAGTCCCTGTCGAACAGCCGTCTGCACGACCACCAAGAAGTGTGCCTTGACCCGAGCGCTTTCCTCAAATAACAGCAGACAAACCGCCCAGACCAAGCGACATCTCCGCTCGAAACATATTTCAGTCTCGCGCGCCCGCGCGCCCGCACAGTCGCGTCAATGGTCCAAGGCTCCCTTCGAATGATCGGATGCAAGCTGGGCCACTCCGAAGCGCGCCCGGATTGAAACGACGGTACTGCCCTGTGTACAGAGTACTTGTTGACCCCCTCGTGAACGTTTTGTACTCTCCAGGTACTCTCCGTGCCTGCGGACTTGAGCCGGACACAATGCCCTTCAAGTGGCTGGATGCACGCCATGCATTGGGTAAAGCCACGACCCTGCAGCCGCTAACGTGACTAGCAGACCGGTTGAGCAAAGTGCCGCTCGTCCAAGGCCAGGCCCTTGCGGTGGACACGTCCGGTGGGGTTGACGCGAACCGATCCCAGAACCCCTGCAGCCACCGACGTCATCATTTGAGATCTTGCCGAGACACGCTGCACCCCAGGATCACAGGCGGGCGGGCGCCGTGGTGGACGCAGAAGCTGGCATGGGTCGCAAATAATAAAAGGGAGCCGGGTGCGGGCTCGAGGCGGGTGAGAACTCGAGGCACACAAAACCCAAGCCACCGATAAGCTAGGCGCTGTTGCAGGGCGTCGACATTCCGAACCATGGCGAGACCCCGAGAGGGGCGCTCGGCGGGTTGGCAAAACCCGCCGAGCGACACAGACCAATCGCGTCGGCCCCGGTTGCCGTCGTTTCCCAGCGTTCCTGATCGGCCCAGCGGGGGGCCTGAGGGCTGAGGGCGGCCCCTTCGTTGATCTGCGCGGCCGCGAAGGAGCACGTTGGGGTTGGGACGAGCCCGGGCCACATCACACCCCAATTCTGTGCATATCGTTAGGTACAGTAGGTACTCTACACGTGTAGGTATTCTGTTCCTGTCCGGATGCATTCCGTACCTACATGCCCTCCAGAACATGACATACATCAAGGTACCTGCCTGCTCACCTCCCTCCCTGGTCTGCTGTTGGACCTCCTGCAGGGCACGGATTGCTGCGCGCTGCTGCACAGAACATTCGGGTCGTCATGGTGAGAGAGCGCGCAAACTGCCATTTGCGCTGCCAGGCCACACCGGAGAACGAACGCTTCGAGGCCGTGCGTGCCGCCCATGATATCGCTGCGATTTCGTCATCGAACCCACCGCAGAGCTGGATCCCGGACGGATGACTCGCGAGTCGCGGGCCTTTGTGTGTCCTCAAACGGGTTGCGGAGGCACAAGGGGTCAGAATTACAGAACAGAGTGCCGGCTCCCCCAGGGGCAGGTTGAGAACGTTGCAGTACCAGGCGGCGGCGGCGGCTTCCAGGTTGGAACGAGGACCCTTCCCCAACTGGGCGCCTCCTCACTTGGCTCCCAAAGGGACGGTCGAGAGTGAGATGTGATGTGAGATGGCCCTGCCCGTGTCGGAGATGGCTAGCGTTCCTGCCCACTGCCCAATACGGGCCCTGCACAGGATCGCGAGGGGATCTCCAGGTGGAACCCCCCCCCCCATGGAGAATTACTTGACAGTGACTTCCGCCCGCGCAGGCTCGGCAGGGCAGGGCTGGACCACAATCAAGGCAAGCGCAGGTGCTTGGGTGGGCAGCACGGGCAGGGATCAGCAGGCCGGCCAGGCAGGACCAGGCGGCATCCTGCACGTCCCCCGCCGACGGGACCGGGGGGGCCTTGTTGTGTGTCGTGTGGGGCCTGCGCTCTCTGCCTGCTGCCCGAGCTGCCGTACAAGTGACTGCAGCACAGCACCGCACTGCTGAGGGCGAAAAGCGAGTCCACGGGTGTTTTCCAGGATGGGGTTCTCATGCGCTCCGTATCCCGTCAGATGCCAATTCTCCTTATTAGGTCGGGGTTCTCTCCTCCAGGGCTCCGGCCGGATGCAGCATGCTTTTTCCCTCGCATTGTTTTTGGACATCCGATCCTTCTTCGTGTTTCTTTGTTCCGGCACAATCGTGGAAATCGGGCCGCCCTCACTGCGGAATATTGTTAACTCACTCAGCTCCCCCTTCCCGCACCCGTGCCTAGTCAGCGCCCCCCGTCTTTGATCGCTTCGAGCTCCGGGCTCTGACCGACGCTTCCGCTCCCGCCTCCGCTTCCGTTTCCGCCTGCCCCCGCAAGGAGTTGTTTACTATCCCACAGTTGCATCTCTCTCGCCTCTCTCGCTCCCCCCCACCTCGCCTCGCACAGTATCACTTCCACGGGTCCACGGCGGACCCCGAGCTTCTCTGGTCATGCCGTTGCACATACGCGATGCCTCCGGGCGCCGCATCTCGCTTCTGAACGACGAGGACGAGCCCCCTGCCAAGCGGTTCTCTCGCACGAACACTGCCAGCTCCTACTATCCGCAAGTGTCCCGAACCGCGTCAACGCCAAACACTCCAGAGCTCTTGCGCTCGAATTCATACGACTCCAACATGGGCACCGAGCCCATCTCGCCCATGACGCCTCTCTACGAGCCCGCCATGCGGTATCCTCCCGCGGTGGCCGGCCATCACCGTCCTTCTTTTGACGAGTATTATCCCGACGTGCCACACATGTACCCCGGCGCAAAACGGAGGCCAAGTGCTCTCAGCGACGGCCGGTCCGTCTCGTACGACGACGACTTGACAACCACGACTGCCAGCGAGAGGCCGGGCAAGCGCTACCCCTGCCGCTACCGCGATACGCACGGCTGCGAGAAGACCTTCACCACGTCGGGCCACGCCTCTCGCCATTCCAAGATCCACACGGCCGAGAAGGCCGTCCCTTGCTCCTTCAAGGGCTGCCCCAAGAAGTTTACCCGCGCCGACAACATGAAGCAGCACCTCGAGACCCACTACAAGGACAAGTCGCGCTCCTCCTCGTCGCGGCCATCCCTCTCTTCGTCTTCACGGCCCTCCCTCTCCATGAGCGAGAGGAGGACCCCGCTACCCCGGCCCCCTTCCCTGGCCCTGGATGAGAGGAGATCCTCCTTCACTCAGCCGTCGTCGTCTTCTGGGAAGTCCTCAAGTCGCCACAAGATGGTGGCCATGATGCCGGCTGCTGGCTCAATCAGGGACCCTCATCCCTCACCCAGAAGTGGCGCATGGGATCTGGAGACCCTCAACGCCCATCTCCAAAGCCGGCACAGTTCTGGGCGCTCGCCTTCGAGCGGGCTTGATGCCCTTGCCTTGGCGGCTGTCTGTAAGGAGGGCTCAGCACTACCCCATCAAGGGCGGCCGCACCACACTCGCTCTTGAGTGTGACGACTTGGCATGGTTCCGTTTCTTCCTCTTGTCATTTTCTTTTTTTCACGACATTCCGGGCCAAAGGCATCAATTCCATCGTTTAGCCCTGGCGGCCTTGTTGTTTGATTTATCAGCGGCTGGTTTTCAAAACAGGCCCGTGTACACGATTAGGGGGGCCTGGGTTGATACACAAGAGGTTTCTTGGCAACAAACACGGGGCAGCATTCTCGGAGACAAGGGGCGTTACTCGAGGCGTTTTGTGTGTTTGTTTGTCTCATGGGTTTGGGTTTGGCGGTGGTTCATGCCTAATCGCGGCAACACATGTATTACGGTATTTTAGGTTCGGGGGGCAACAGTCCTCGAGGAGGGGGTTGAAAAGTTTCGGGGAACTGGCTCGAAAGGTGCCAGGGTGTCAACTATCTCACCCGGCGGTTTTTGAAACAACGGCAGGCCGGGTTTCCTGACTTGGCTGGCTGTGCTCTCGACTCAGGTCGACACGGAGTCGACAAGGTGGATAATATCCGGATGATTGTGACGATCAGAGCACATCAGCGAGCGACAGGCAGCGTCCGAGCATGGGAAGAGAAAACGACGGCGGCGAGGACGTTCTCTAACTACTGCTATCCAGCCACTGTTATAGCAGAATATACGATCGAAGCTGTTCAAACCTGATGGTGCGGCGTGCTTTGAATTACCGACGCCACACACTATATACATGCTTCATCGCCAAATTAGCATCCCAGTCTCGCCATAATAACATTGCTCTAATAGCAATTCGCATCCGTGTAATCTGTCCACTATGGCACGACTAACCAGTGTGCCTAGCACACGTAGTAACCACCTCTAGCATCAAATACCTATCTACCTTACCTTGGTAGGTAAGGTGGATAGATTGACATAGCCCACCCCCGTGTCAAACGAGCCAATCACCAAAACTCCTCGCCTTCCGCGCACATCCTCGCCATCTCGAATTGCTCATCCGTCCGGCAGACCAACACCCGCGGGGTCACGCCCGGCTTCCCCACATCCTGCACCACCTCCGTCCCTGAGACGGCCGCCTCGTTCGCCTGCCCGTCCAGCGCAAACCCGAGGCAGCCGACCTGCTCGACGACGGCGGCCCGCAGCGTGGCGCCCCGCTCGCCGATGCCGCCCGCGAAGACGAGCGCGTCGACGCGCCCGCGCAGCGTGACGTAATAGGACCCGACGAAGGCGCTGATGCGGTCGACGAGGAGGTCGAAGGCCAGGCGCATCTTTTTTTGGTTTTCTTCATCGTTATCCCTGTTGTTGTTGCCTGAGGCGGCAGCGGCGGCGGCGATGGTTCCAAAATTGGTGGTGCCCGTGAGCGCTTTCCAGCCGGCTTCTTTGTTGAGGATCTCCTCGGCGCGAGAGATGTGCAGATCTTTGGTCGAGGCCGGGGAGAGTTTGCCTACGTCGCTCGCGTAGTGGAAGACGAGGCTGCAGAGGAAGTTAGCTGGGTCTACAAAGGAGGGGCAATAGAGAAAAAAGGAGAGAGGGAGAAGGCATAGCGACTTGCCTGGGGTCGACGCTCCCGCTCCTCGTCGCGCCGGGCAAGCCCGCAAGCGGCGTCAGTCCCATGCTGGTGTCCCAGCTCTTGCCGCCTCGGATGGCGCATGCGCTCGCGCCCGAGCCGAGGTGCAGCGCGATGATGTGGACGTCGTCGCGCGGCTTGCCCAGAAACTCGGCTGTCGCACGCGTGATGTAGGAGTAACTGATGCCGTGGAAGCCGTACTTGCGCAAACGGTTGTTGCGGGCGACCTCCTGGTCGATGGGGTAGGTGCGGATGTGCTCGGGGATGGTGGCATGGAACTGGCTGTCAAAGCAGGCCACGTTGCGCGCCGCGGGCAGCGCCTGGATGCACAGCTGCACGATGCCTAGGCTATTGGCGTTGTGGAGCGGGGCCAGGTCGTTTAGATCTTCCAGGTGATGATAGGTGCCATTTGAAATGAGCTGCGGCTTGGTGTAGTCGCCGCCGTGGACGATTCGATGGCAGACAATGCCGACGTCGTCTTTGTTCTGGATGTCGGGCAGGTCGTGGTCGCCGATAAGGGTGTCCAGGATGAGACTGAAGGCATCCCGCTGGCTGTCGACCTTCCCATCGACTTCGTGATCGTCGAAGACGGTCCTGTCACCCCGCTGGTATTTGAGCGACGCAGGGGGGGCCGTCAGGCCGCTCACCTGGGCCTCGGCGATGCGTGTTGGCGACTGTCCCTGCTCGGCGCTGTAGACCGAGATTTTGACCGACGAGGAGCCGGCATTGACCGCCAGGATGATTGTCTTTTTTACCAGAGTCTTCATTTTCGCGCTGGCAGGTTTGATGGTGTCGCGGGATAGTCGAAGACGAGTTCAGGGCGGGGATTCGGTGGCTGCGTGCTTCGAGGGTACGTAGTAAGCGAGCGAAGCAATGGAAGCATGCAAGCCGTCTTATACGAGGGGCGAATACCAGTTAGGATGGACTGTATTCTGTACATCGATCTGTACGTGCATCCAACCCCCACACCCCAAATGATCAGTCCACCTGAGCAGCGCTTTGTCTGATGTTGCTGACGAGGACGGGTTGCAAATGGCTCCGACAGTACAGCTGTATTGACATCAGGTGAGACGAACCCGGCGCCGTGATACGAACGGGACGGGCTCCCGAGCGGTGGTCTGATGAGCGCCCAACGGCCAAGGATCGCAAGCAGCGCTTGGGAGGGCGATGACGTCGTGCCGGCTTGGCTAATGGGCTCAGGGGTTTGGTGCGGGCCGGAGGGCGGGGCCACCCGAGCGGTCTCGGCCAAAGCCGGCCATATCAACTGCTGATCCCCGTCCCCACCCGATCTGGTGATGTTTGGGCTTTGGGGGTAAGCCAACTTGGGACGGGGTGCTCGCGAGAGGTTTCCGCTTGGCAGTTTGTAGTCATTGAAGACAATAGCGCGCTGAAACGACAGGCTGGCACAATCGGGTATCTATTGCAGAAAGATCGCAAAACGCCGCCCTCCTCTTCCCTCTCCATCTGCCTCATCTCGTCGGCAGTAGTCCGGGTGACCCGGTCAGAAACAAAACCTCACGGAGTCTCGTCGGAATCCGCATCATACGCCGGTTCAGCCACCGGCGGCAGACTGCCCATCAGTTCTGGAGAGGGAGCAGGAAGCTCCGAATAGCCATTGACGAGGCGCGAACCTCGCTCTTGATATCCGTTAATATAGGGCGATGGCAACTCGACGTGATTCGTCGGAAACGTCGCCTCGAACTGCGCGTCGGCGACATGCGCCGAGTTCCACTGGAGAAGGAACCTTGAATAATCTTTGTACTGGTTAGCGCGCTGCCCCGACAGAGCAGCATCCCGGCAAGGCAAACAGCAGAATGACCGAGACGGAGCAGCCGTGTGCCTGGTACGTACCGTCACTCCCTGCTTGGAGGTTTTGGTTCCTGGAGAATTGGATGCCCAGGTATCGGATCCCGAGCGTGTTCTGGGTGGATGAGGAACCCGTGTTCCCGTTGGTGGATGGGGTATTATTGCTTCTGCGGAATATCGACGTGGCTGAAAAGCGGCGTTCGCGATGACCCTGGACGCTTTCTGACGCGCTGCCTCTCCTCGCTCCACGAACGCCAAGTTGGACCCGCCGGTGCCTGTCCTCGCGCTGGCGCAGTTCCAAGTCAAAATCATCGAGCAGGTACTCCTTCCAGCGGCGCTGCTGGTTAGCGTGAAATGTGAGATAGTGAAAAGTCGAGTATCTGTCCCGCCACAGCTTTATCCTCTGGATGGTCCCCAGACCCCTGATGTTGCCGTACGAGTCAGTCCTACGCTGCGTGTCGGACCAGACGACGTCAACGTCGAACCAGTCGACCAGGTCTCTTGTCCTAATGTCGCTCTGCAGCTGAATGGAGCCCTCGATGGTGGTGAACTCGTACTTGACCTCGATGTACTCGTCGTGCACTATGCCGTCTGTGGTCATGTACCGCACGCGGTGCGGCTCGAGGAAGGTGAGGTAGAGCTCCATCTCCCTCGGATCGCCAAACCGGCGGTGTTGGGCATGAAGGGTATGTGGAAAGAGCTCGTTGGGGTTGTCAGAGGGGACTTGTCTGTGTCTCAGCAAAGGGACTTCGAAGACGGTGTGTGGGGGGGGGGGAAAGGGAGAAGGGGGGTCAACAGCGGAGCGGGAGAGTGCAACCAACGTACGGAAGTGCTCCAGTACCTCGCCCGCATAACTGCACTGCCACACCAGTCGGCGTGGGTTGGCACCTACGATCTCCCAGGGGCCGAGGTACACAGTCGTCTCACTCGACGTCCGCTCGAATAGCTTTCTAGACAGCCGGGGTTGTCAGAAGACAGAGCGGTGCGAAGTCGGGGCTGGGAAGGATAGGCCATGGCGGCTATTACATTGTCGCGTGGTAGCCAGGGGGACCGAGATCGAGAGGCGCCGGGGGGGTCTGTGGGGCCGAAGACTCGGCCGTCAGGGCGGAAATAGCGGCCGAGGTGGGCGTGAAGGTCGAGTCGACCGGGCTGGCATGTTGGGCATGGGATGTCGGGGCGCTCAGGGCCGACGAGTTGAAGGAGGAGGAGGAACCAGACCGCCAGGACGAGGCCATGGTCGTGTCCGGCAGCGGGAGCAGCAGCAGCAGCAGCAACAGGGTTGCTCTTCTCGAGGAGCTGGGCGGCGGCACACCGCCGTTCTGTGCGAGTTGGTGCGTAGCTGCGCAAGTGCGATCCCGGGAACCCGGAGAGCCACAGAGAGGCTGTCAGGGGGGTTGACGACGCAGCAGATGACCATCTCATTAAAAGAGAGGACGGACCAACCCTGTCGTCCAGGCTGCGAACCGGAAAAAGCCCAATCCGCAGACCAGTGGGAGGAGGTGAGAGACGTGCAGGCTTGGGCATGCGGCAGGCGTCCACAACAGCATGCCTGTGCGGCCAGGTGACGGTGGTGTTGACGGTCGACTGGGGGGGGAGGGGGTCGTCTCTGGCTCTCTGGCTCTCTGGTTCTCTGGCTCTCTGGCTGTCTGAGGTGTTGATGGCGTAGGAGGCTGTTTTTTTCCGCAACGTCAGCCGCCTCAGCTGTACCTACGTGTCGTAGCGCCGCCGCCTGGAGCCGAGCCTGGAGCTCCAGCTCCCAGTGGGCGGGGTGGTGAGGCACGGGAGGGTATGGTAGGGTACGGTAGGGGATGCTAGGCGGGGGTAAGGGGGGGGGTTGTAGTGAAGAGGAACGTCACGCACATACCGGTGTGTAC
>FTCU01000589.1_pt1 | contig 21953 bp, 29 predicted proteins | sample 1639521 | NCBI WGS metagenome assembly FTCU01 (sample SAMEA3914864, study PRJEB12502) | metagenome | biome: forest; material: soil | place: USA | collected 2012-03-12 | depth 0.3 m
CACCACCCCCAACCCCCCACCGTTGCAACCCTCCTGTACCCCGATTCCGACTCGGGACATGTATGTGCATATGTAAGTAAACATGACATGGACGTCCACATCCAACAACACCTCGACTGCTTTGACAACACAACCGCACCCACACAAATCCCTTCCGCTGCTGCAACGTCCGAAGCAGCTCGGGATGCTACGCTGCCTACCCGCTTCCAGTTTCCGTTTCCGCAGACGGCAACCCGACCAGCCGCGTTCGTCGCATGCTCCACAGTGCGGTAACAGTAGTTAATTGTAACCGGCGGGGCCCAGCCCCATAACCCGCCAGCCCGCCCCCGAGGCGAGGCGGGTTGGGCGGGACGGGCGGGTTCCCGCACTCAGCGGCTCGCGCAGCAGCTAGCCAGCCGTGCCGTCCACCGCCGGTTTGGAAGTGGGACTTTGGTTGGGGGGGGTAAGGGAACTACAAGGTACATACAGTGTCTGGGGAGGTATGGAGCATGCAGAACGATGGAAGAGTACATGTATGTACGTACGCTCAGTGCCAGTGCATACATTTCTTGCACACCGATGTTGCATTGGGGTATATGCTATATTTTTGTCCCCGTGTCATGCGTGGGGGTCAGATGGGATGTTGTGTCTTGGCCGGACTGCAGTCCGAAAAAAAGGGGCCGAGAAAGGGGGCGCAAAGGGGGCGAAAAGCAGGATATATTAACTGCTGAAGGTGGACGGCGTGTGCGAGGACGGGAAACGGGCGACACAGACTGATCTCTAGATGCTGGCGGTTGGTCGAGTCGGCGGGGTAAATCGTCGACGCTACCCTCCCCTCCCCTCCCCGAGCTGAGCAGCCTGAGCTGCATGCAGCGGTGTAGGCGAACCTCACATCACAGCTTCGGGCCCGATGCTGCCCTCAGCTTCACACGGACGCAACTAGCGAATGGGGGGGGCACAAAATGCAGAAGAAGAATGGGCTGCATCGCCAACGCCCGCTTCCGAGATGACCATTTCCCCCAAACCAAGACTATGTAACACCTAGCTGCTCGACAAATGCGCATACTCCTTGTTGAACGCCCGCCCAATGACCATGCGGCGCACCTCGGACGTGCCCGCGCCAATCTCGTACAGCTTGGCGTCGCGCAGGATGCGCGACGCGGGCATCTCCTCGACGTAGCCCATGCCGCCGAGCACCTGGACGGCGTCGAGGGCGCACTCGGTGGCGCGCTCGGCGGCGTACAGGATGGCGCCCGCGCAGTCCTGCGTGCGCACCGCGCCCTCCTCGTCGACGGCCCGCGCCGTCGCGTACGTGTACGCCCGCGACGCCTGCAGCTTGGTGTACATGTCGGCTAGCTTGCCCTGGATGAGCTGGAAGTGCGCGATGGGCGTGCCGAACTGCGTGCGGGTGTGGGAGTAGGGCAGGGTGATGTCCAGCGCGGCCTGCATGAGGCCGAGCGGCCCCGCGCTGAGGACCAGGCGCTCGAGGTCGAGGCCTTCCATTAGCACGCGCACGCCGCCGTGGAGCTTGCCGAGGACGTTTTCCGCGGGGACGAAGACATTCTCGAAAACGAGCTCGCCCGTGTTGCTGCCGCGCATGCCCATCTTGTCGAGCTTGCGCAGGCAGGCGAAGCCCGGCGAGGCCGTGTCGACGAGAAAGGCGGTGATGCCCTTGGAGCCGGCGTCGGGGATGGTCTTGGCGTAGACGACGACAAGGTCGGCGTCGGGCCCGTTGGTGATCCACATCTTGGAGCCGCTGAGCAGGTAGCCGCCGTCGACCTCCTTGGCACGGGTGCGCATGCTGACGACGTCGCTGCCGGAGCCGGACTCGGACATGGCCAGGGCGCCGACGCGCTCGCCCGAGATCAGGCCCGGCAGGTACTTGCGCTTCTGGTCCGGGCTGCCGTTGAGCTGCAGCTGGTTGACGCACAGCTGCGAGTGGGCGGCGTAGCTGAGGGCGACGGAGCCGCTCGCGCGCGACAGCTCCTCCATGACGACGCAGTGCGCCTGGTAGCCCATGGCCAGGCCGCCCACGTCCTCGTCGGCCGTGATGCCGAGGAACCCCGCCTCGCCGAGCTTGCCCCACATGTCGGCCGGGAAACTGTTGGTCTTGTCGGTCTTCGCGGCCACCTCCTCGGTCAGCTCGCGGCGGGTGAACTCTTGCACGCGCTCGCGCAGCTCGGCGAGGTCGCTCGGGGACGGGGCCTCGAAGCCCTTGGGGTGCTTGGACGAGGCATTGCGCCGTTGTTGTTGATGGTGGCAGGACGCTGCTGTCCTCGAGGATGCTAATACGAGGGAGGGGATGGATGTGCTTGATCTCGTCGTCGTGGCACGCGCGAGCGCTCGTGACAGCGTCCTGGTCGAGGCCGACATGCTGCGGGTTGTGAAGCAGGTATTTCGGTCGTCGGTGTTGGGGAAAAAGGGAATTGGATTCTAGTCGTCGGCGTCGATGTTGTGAGGATTGGGCTCAGAGAGAGCAGAGAGCAGCAAAGGGATACCGTTACCCCTTGAGTCCCTTAAGCCGACGCTTGCCCTCTGCCCGAGTGCCCGCTGCGAATTAGCATGTGCTCAGGGGAAACCAACGACGTAATGGGGCTCGTGGGGCTGGGTTCCCTGCTGACCCAGGCCCGGCTTACACCGCTTTGCTTCGGGCCGTCCCCAATTACCTGCCCAGCGTTACCCCGTACGCCAGCGCTTCCCTGCTGAGCCGACACCTCGGGTCTCCCTGGCCCTGATCTGATCACCGAGCAGCAAGTGCACAGCTTCCCCGGCTTCACCAACCCTTCGTCTCTGTGCCTGGTGAACCAACCGAGACTTGAGCATGTCGCTGTCAACACCATCAAGAGAAATGATGCTTCTGTCTCGGCAATTGGGCCGCCAATGCGTGCGCCCGTGTTCCATTCCGCTGCGGCCCCGCACCCGTTGCACCCGGAACCCCGTCCTCCCTACCGCTACCCCGACACCGACGACGACGACGAGACGCACAGTCGCGACCTTCAACGCGCCGCACCATGCAGGCGCGATATCCGTCATCAAGAGCAACGTCGACACGAGCTCCGATGAGTTCAAGGAAAACGAGCGGCTCATGGGCGAGGCCATGGCCCGCCTCGACAACCTGACCCGCAAGGTCCAACAGGGAGGGTCCGCAAAGGCCCGCGAGAAGCATCTGGCCCGCAAGAAGATACTGCCCCGGGACCGCGTCACCGCCCTGATCGACCCCGGGACCACATTCCTCGAGCTGTCGCCGCTGGCCGGCCACGAGCTCTACCCAGAGGCCGAAGTGCCGGCCGCCGGTGTCATCGCGGGCGTCGGCGTGGTCGAGGGCGTCACCTGCATGATCGTCGCCAACGACAGCACGGTCAAGGGCGGCACATACTACCCCATCACCGTAAAGAAGCACCTCCGTGCCCAGGCTGTCGCCCAAGAAAATAACCTGCCGTAAGTCTTTCGCTGCTCCTCACTCGCCATGCCGATGGACGACCGGACTGACCGTTCATGCCCTTGTGCAGCTGCATCTACCTCGTCGACTCGGGCGGCGCAAACCTGCCACACCAAGCCGATGTCTTCCCCGACCGCGAACACTTTGGCCGCATCTTCTTCAACCAGGCGCGCATGTCGGCAGCGGGGATACCCCAGATCTCGGTCGTCATGGGCCCCTGCACGGCCGGCGGCGCCTATGTCCCGGCCATGAGCGACGAGAGCATCATTGTGCAGGAGCAGGGACACATATTCCTCGCGGGCCCGCCGCTTGTCAAGGCTGCCACGGGCGAGGTTGTCAGCCCAGAAGACCTCGGTGGTGGCAAGATGCACTCCTCCGTCTCGGGTGTGACCGACTACCTCGCTGTGGACGATGCCCACGCCATCGTGCTCGCGCGCCGCTCCATCAGCAACTTGAACTGGCCGTCCAAGCCTGCTACCTCCACGCCCACCACCTTCTCTGAGCCGCTCTACGACCCCTCGGAGCTCCTCGGCATTGCCTCGACGAATCTCCGGAAACCTCTGCCTATCCACGAGGTCATCGCGCGCATCGTCGACGGCTCTTCCTTCGCTGAGTTCAAACGCGACTACGGCAGCACCCTCGTTACGGGCTTTGCCAACATCTACGGCCACCGCGTCGGCATCATCGCCAACAACGGCATCCTCTTCAGCAGCTCATCCCTGAAGGGCGCCCACTTCATCGAGCTGTGCTCGCAGCGCGGCATCCCGCTCGTGTTCCTGCAGAACATCAGCGGCTTCATGGTCGGCAAGGACGCCGAGCGCGAGGGCATCGCCAAGAACGGCGCCAAGCTGGTCACCGCCGTGGCCTGCGCCGACGTGCCCAAGTTCACCGTCGTCGTCGGCGGCAGCTACGGCGCCGGCAATTACGGCATGTGCGGCCGCGCCTACTCGCCCCGGTTCCTCTGGATGTGGCCCAACGCGCGGATTGGTGTCATGGGTGGCGAACAGCTGGCGAGTGTCATGGAGACGGTTGGCCAGAAGGTCGACACCGGCTTGAAGGCGAGGATTGACCGCGAGAGCGACGCCGTGTTTTCGTCGGCGCGGTTGTGGGTAAGTTTGTCCTGCACAATGTCTTCCGCTGGAACTCGGAGAGTTGCTGACATACTCTGCTAGGACGATGGTGTGATTCCCCCGGCGCACACACGGCAATATCTGGGATTGGGTTTGAACGCGGCGATGGGCGGTCGGAATGTCATTACCCCGGGCCAGACCAAGTTTGGCGTTTTCAGGATGTAAACCACAGCGAGCGAGCGCATTTGCATAGCATCTAATGACCAAGTTGTCTAATTGGGGTTTTCCACTCAAGTTAGCGCCAGCCGGAGTGGTCTTTGAGCTTCTTCTTCAGATTTTGGTCATGGACGAACGACAATCCCTACTGCCGGATGTGCCGGTGCCGGTACCGGACACGGGGGTTCCGGATGGCGAGCGGGGCTCGACCGGCCCGGGTGTCGGAGGTCGGCCGAAAGATGACGGGATTCTTCCCACTTTCGCATCCAAGTTGATTATCGAACGATCTGAGTTCCAGGTCGCCGCGTCTTCTCCCCGATCTCGGCATGGGTACAGCCCCTTCACCGACACAGACGCCCTATCTGGCTTCCCCTGGAAACGCCCCTTCTGCTGTGTTGGCGCCCCTAGGTCCTCGTGACCTGCAGGCGGGGCTTGCCAACGCTAGCCCTCCGCCTCCACCAGACCAGACATCTACAAGGACCAGCACTGCGTCCACAGCAGCCCGGCTTCAACATCGTGCAGATTAATCCCGTTCTCACCCCTCCCCGCCCCACATGACGTCGGGTCTGGGTCGGATCGTCGGCAGGCATCAGGTTCCTGCGTCAATGGTATAATACGTAGCAGCCAAGGTCTTCCATACATACCCCGCCCCCGCGGAGGACCAAGTTCAAGGTGACAGAAACGAGGCTCTCAACTTCCTCCGTCTCTCTAGACAGCGCAACACTCGATTTGCAGCAATGTCGTCCTCAGACGACAAGATCGCGTCTGCGGCAGGCTCCGGCGCCCGCACAGATGACTCCATCACAGTCGAGTACCCCCCGGAGGATCAAGTCCCCAGTTCCAAACCGGTGGCTGGCGCGGGTCGGGCTGGAGCCAACGTATTACCCACGCTGGCGGCCTTTTCTTTGCAGGGGAAGGTTGGCGTGGTAACGGGGGGCGCAAGAGGGTTGGGTTTGGTGATGGCGCGTAGGTCGTTTTCACCCCCTGAGGGGCAGCAAGGAGGGTCTAACAACAGTCTTCTCAGAGGGAATGGTTATCAGCGGAGCGGATCTGGCTCTTGTCGACCTCAACAGTAATTAATGCGCCCTACCCCCTAACCGGTACTGCCGGACCGTGAGCAGCTCACTAACACCACACGCAGAGGAAGAAGCAGCCGTCCAGGCGCAGAACATCATCGAGACCTTCCAAAAGGAAAACCCCGACGCCACGAGGCTGCCCAAAGTCACAGCCCACTACGCCGACGTCTCCGACGAGGCCAGCGTATTGGCTTGCATCGCCGAGATCGTTGCTGAGCACGGCAAGATCGACAATCTTGTGACGTCCGCGGGCTTCACGGAGAACTTTGAGGCCGTCTCCTACCCGATCGACCGAGTGCGGAAGCTGTGGGGCGTCAACGTCGACGGCACCTATCTGTTTGCTACGTGCGTGGCAAGGCACTTGGTGAGAATCTACTTCCTTCGCGCTCCCTGTCATCATTCCGCATTTGTAAGTTGAGATGTACTAACTTCCAACTCAACCAGATGGCTCGCAATGCCCCTGGGAGCATGGTCTTCATCGGCAGCATGAGCGGCTCCATCGTGAACGTTCCCCAGCCGCAAGCGTAAGACCGTCCTTCCTCCTCTGCCCCTCGACAAACCCACTAACCGCACAACACAGTCCTTACAATGCCTCCAAGGCCGCCGTCCGACACCTTGCCGCCTCACTCGCCGTCGAGTGGGCCGAGGCCAACATTCGGGTCAACTGCATCTCGCCAGGTTACATGCTGACCGCCCTGTAAGTCCGCTGGTGTCTCACCAAGCCCCCTGTACTACCTTCCTCTACCTGCCAGCCACATCACATACAGATTGAGGTTGGGTGGAGAAGCTAAAAAACGGAAGAGAAGAAGAGGATTCGCTAACTAGAAAGCAGGACCGAAAAGATCCTCGACGACAAGCCCGCCCTCAAGCGCCAGTGGACCTCGCTCATCCCTCAGGGGCGCATGGGCGCGCCGGTCGACCTGATGGGGCCGGTGACCTTTTTGCTGTCGGATGCGTCTGCGTACGTCACGGGTGCGGATCTGAGGGTTGACGGGGGGTACACTGTTACGTGAACGGTCATGTGGCTTTCCATCTCGCGGGGGTTCAGCATTTCAGGAGGGCGTGGGGATGGTGGTGACCTGATATCAGGTCTTGATGTTCTTCCTCGGAGAAGCGAAAGCGAAAACGGAATATAGAATAGGAACAAGCCGGTCCGGTGTCTTGTGTCTGCCCTGATGCAGGCCAGTTATCCTGATTCCAGCACAAACTGGGGCTAACCGGTGAGCTTTTTGCTATGGGTTTCGCCGGATGCAACCACACCTGCCGTCTATTGTTTAGGTACCATCCACACCCACCTTTTCTATCAGCGGAGTAAACTCCGACTTTCTCAGATCACATTCCCGGTGCATTCTCGCTAGGCAGTCACGCCAGCCTGCCTGTCCTTCTGAGCGGCTTCTACACAGCAACTCGACCCGAGAAGCCAAGGCCGTGTAACAGACCATTCAGCCCGTTCTCCAAACGTTCGGAGAATGCAAGGGGTACTGCTTCCGGCTCGCTGTGAACCATGTCTCACATCTCCCGCCTCCCCTCCAGGCTGTCCAGTTCTCCCCCGCTTCCCCAAACTCGTGGGGTCGGGCATTGGAGAGGGAGAGTCTAGGCCCCTTCACCTGCAGGCTCACAGCGGTCCCGGTATGTGCATACCACAGGACAGGAGTGAGTGCCTCAGATACGATTCGTCGGTGTGGGCCGCAAAGTTAACGTCGATGTTAACGTTACCGTCTGCTTGGATCGAGATCGCCATGTCCTGGCCGACGCGGCGCTTACCTCTTTCCTGTGAGACATGCATGCGCCACCCCCCTCGACCAGCTCCAACTGTGGCATGGAAGCAGACCTGGTGTGGGTGGTGAAGCTCTCCGAAACATGCCCCTCTTTTCCATCCTGGGCTCGTCCGTGAGGGCTGGGTTTGCCTTTTTGGTGAGGGGTTTCCGAAAAGAATTGGGGCGTGCTGTACGTGAAATGTTGATATATAATGGAACTAAAATTCACGTGAAGCCCGCACGTTTCCAGGTACGGTACTAAGCCAAGTAGCATCCCGAACAGTCAGCATAGGTTGGAGTGTCGTCATGCATACTTGCCCAACGGAATGTGCCGCCGGAATACTGGAAGTACTTCCCGATCGGATGATGCCGAAGAGGCTCTCGGCGAGAATTGCGTCCTCGAGCGATGTCCAAATCGGAGTCCCTGCAGCGAGCTCTTTGACCGAAGCCGCCACCAGGGAGAGCCCAAAGCCATGCACCATCCTGGGATCTTGGTGGGAGTGCCCGAGCCAATGATTAGAGACGAGCGGCGTGCGGTCACAAGACGACCAGGTCCGCCCCGCTGGCCGAGGGATCAGACGACCATTGATCGAGACGATCTGACCTCGTTCGTCGCTTATGTTCCCAAAACTATCAGGGTCGGTCCCCGCACGGGACGAATGGGCCGTGCGTAGTCTAGTCGATGTTCGAGAAAGGCTCAGCCTGTCAGAATGGGATGTCACTGGCGTCTCCTGATTCCGGGGAGGCTCTTGGGATGGCCCCGAGGCCGTGCTTCATGGTTGACATCCGGGGTGGGAGAAACACCGTGTACGTTTAGCCGAACTGCCTGTGGAAGACGCAAAGTGGTCACCGAGGAAATGCTGCTGTGCCGTCATTTCAGCCACGGCGGTTGCTTGAGCAGGCTCCCTGCCAGGTCTTGACCGGTCGGCCCCCTTGCCTTCACCGCTGCCAATGTGAAGCCATGCCCCGCCGCCCCGCCCCGCCCCGGTCTCCCGGCATGCTGGACAGGCACTGCTCTCCCGAGTCCTCGTCGGGTTTTGCTCTGCCCTATGCAGCACACAGCATTCTCGAAACAGCCAACAGCTGCGCAAGAAAGAGACACGGTCTAACCCTCAACTCTCCACCTGCATCTAATTGGAAGGAGCCGGAGCGTGGGGGTGGCGGGGTGCATGTGTCGGCGTGCGTGGGGAACAGGGCGTGGCCATCTGATAACTACACGTTACCTGGTATTTCAAATTCCTCTCGCAACTGGCGGATTCGCGCACGCAGGGACCCGAGAGCTGAGGTTGCACAGGCAGACCGGGGAGCCGCAGCGAAGCGGGAAATGGACGGGGCGGGACGCGTGTGTGGTCGGCGGGAACAGGGGCCTGGCTCCGGCGACACCTCGAATCCCGAATCCAGAATCCACGTGCCTGCATCCGCCCGTCAGGTGAGTGTCGCTGCTGCGCGTGCGGTGCAGCACGGAATAACCACTGCCGCGTGCGGAGATGACCACAAGTCCCGTGGCGAGCTGGGAGGGGCAGGTCGAGGTCCGGGTCGTGATTGTTCGTGACCTGCGAGGGGTCGGTGAGTCGGGAGAACGGAGAGATCACGTTGCTTCCCACAGCAAATCCCGGCCAAAAAGGAACCATCAGGAACCAGAGAGCCCCGACGGCGCAGCTCAGCTGCCACCATCCATGACCCATGCCATGCCAGCCTGGACCTTGTGTGTGGAAGCCTGGCAGGCGCCGTGGTTCCTTCCAGACTCCTGCTGGCAGTGCATGCCCTGGGTTGAGAAGACGGAAGTCGGGAGTCGGGGAATTGTCGTCATGGGCAAATTGTGGATTGTCATGGAAGGAATTGCCCTTGCAGAGAGCAGCAGCCGCGCCTGCCAGCTCCTTGGCATCCGAGACACGCTCACACCCAGCAGCTCCACCAACCTGAACGCTTGCCCAGGATCCCCCAACCAACGCTAACCGTGTCTCCCTGGCCCCCGGTTGGTATCACCGGTCAGCAGGGCAGGCAGGCGGCAGGGGGGAGGGCAGGTACAAACCTAACTCACAGACAGAATATGGACGTTGCTGCCATGTCCGCGCTGGCTGCCTGGGCCGTGACTAAAAGCTGCGTCGTTGAGGCTTCCCAGCGTGCTAGCTTCCCAGTTTGTGGGATTTCTTTCGTTTTTCTTTTTCTTCTTCTGGCGACTGCCTTCTCTCCCTTTCCCCGGATCGGCCCAGAGCACCGCTTTTTCGGCTTGTGGTTTCTTCTTGTTGATGTGATTTGCTCACCACCAAAGGACCCATCCCTTTCCCACAACCGCGGGCCGTCCCGGCGCTTTTCCACCGCCCCCAACCCCCCGAACCCACAAGGCCCTCGCCGTCCTGCTTGTCATATCGGGCTCCAGGGCGTGGACCCGATCGGGGGACCGTAGTGAACCTGTGAAGAACAGCAGGAGAGCGGTGAGGGCACTGATGACGCTGCGGGCACTGACGGCCCCAGCCTCACTCAGCCCTGGAGCTTGGTTGGGCTCTTACACATGGTGTAAGTGCCTCACCGACACTCTTGTTTCTTTTCCTCTCCCTTACCTTACCCACACGCCACACCGATGGTGGTTGGTACCCAAGGTGCCTGGTGATGCTGGCTTGTGTCATTGGGACCACGAAGAAGCAAATCGCACTCCTCCTGGCAAGAGTCGTTCCCGAGCGTGCTCCTCTTGGTCATAACGCCGATCTCTGTTCCCAATCAAGGGGCCGCCCGACCCGCCTTACACAAAACCCGCCGAGCTGTCAGCCTTCCGGCGATATGTGCCTCCCCCCCTCCAGTGACGTGGTCGACTCGCCAGGTCCTCCCTCCCCCCTGCTGCCGTTTCCCTTTCACCCCACATCCTTCGTCAGCTTGAGAAGCTAGGCCAGACATCGAGAATAATACACTTCACTTCATTTATGTGCCACTCGTGGAGTGTCGGTGCTGTGCTTCCTGGGACAACCGGCTCTAACAACTCCCGATATCCAGGATCTTACCAGTCTCTCGTTCTCACCTTCAAACGGCCCCCTCTCCGAGCTCCTTTCAGAGAGCTCGGGGTTCTTGCTGACCTTGCGGTTGGGTCTAAAACCAGCTCCCGCCAAACCCATCTCCGGTCTTTCACGAGTCATGGTCCCTAAGTGGCTGAAGAGTATCGACGTTCTCCCAACCCACCCTGGTTTATCAGCCTAGTGGTGGATCCCGAAGATGGACACGTTGATGCCCAAGGGCTTCTTTGAGAACACCCAGGAAATCTATGCCGAAGTAGCAAGCTACCCGATAGTCCCTCCTGAGAAGATCAAGCAGTATTGGAACGGTACGTAGAACCACTCGCCGCCCAAGAACGTGGCCGAACAGGTAAACTGACACTGGTTTGCTAGCTTATACAACCACATTCCGGAGGCTTTTTGACCCCAGCGCATTCCGTCTGGAAAATTTCTGGTGGCATGTATGGGGGAGTGAGAAGTTACGAAATCTCAGCGGCCCAGCACTCGCCAAGCTGTTTGAAGAGATTTCAAATGGCCCAACTTTTGTGCCACTGGTGTCGCCTGCCGAGCGTTACATCCGCTCAAAGGTATGCTCATCGTTGTATATGTGACGCCATGCAATTGCTGACTGCCTTCAAGCAGTCTGGCCTAGCTCGACGTGGGAGGGACGGCCACGACCCTGAGGCGGGTCAAGCCCTACAGGATACTTTGGGCCAGGAATCTGCTCACTCAGTCAGCAAGAAGGAGCCCACACCGTTATCTTCAAACCCGCCACCACCACAGTCCATTCTAAAAAAGTCAAGAGGGCCGTCTGCATCGGGTCCTCGGCCGACAGCGCGCTTTGCGTCACCACCAGCCTCGTACGAAGAAGCCATCTCAGTCGATGAAGCCGTATCAGCCGGCACGGTGGCGGCAGCCTTGGAGATGCCCCCTCCACCACTGCCCTTGCCAGCAAGGCAGCAGTCAACCGCTCCCTCGCCGACTTCACCGACAGGGACAACGATGTCTGCATCACCAGCAGTGAAACTCACACCTCCAGCTCCAATGCCAACGGTACCCGAAATAGAAACCCAGCCACCTCCACCAACTTCATCGACTAGGGGAGGGAAGTCGACGAGCAACACCGGTAGGAGAATCGTGGCCGCCACCGCAGCGTCAAGGAGGAAGCCAGTGATGGTTCGTAGGCCATCCGGCGGGTCCGACGCGGGCCCGCGTGTGGCCTCCACTACATCATCAAAGCGTTCTGGATCCAAGCGGTCAACGCCAACCACACCACAGCTCCCCGGACAGGGCTCGTCGTCATCGGCCACGAGCGATGCCGGGATAAGTGCCAAAGCTGCTGGGAAGCGGCCGGCAAAGGCAGTCCCGAGCAAGCAATCTGCCTCCCGAAGCCTTCCGGCCCACGCCGAGGACCAACAGAACGAGCCTGCGGTAATGACACAACAACTGCGGCCCGCCAGCCCGCAACGAAGATCAACATGGGACGTGAGGGACAGTATTGCAGCCCAGGAGCTATCTCCGGGCCGACAAACAGCCATCCGGCGGTCTCTACTTCCGCAAACCTTCTCTCCGGTCGCAGGGTTTGTGGCTGACCAACAACCAATTCGTTACAGAGCGCCCCCAATGGTGCGTTCTCGCTCGAACAACAGCGAGGGTCCGCAGGGGCCCGGGGTAGCCCTCCTCCCGTCACAAGCAACGAGCAGCGTTGCAACCTTCATCACAACAGCCCGGGGGCAGTTCGACTCGGAAACGGTTACGACAGAGCCTGTGGTCCCGGAGGCGAGGGACATCCCGGATCAGGTACGGTTTGGTTCGTACTCATCATCTCCGGTCCTTGATCTGCAGTTTCGGCCGACACCCCCAAATCCTGCACCGCCAATACCCTTCGGGCGGTCGAGGAGCGAGCTCACTCTGCTTCTGAAGCGAGGAAAGCCCGCCAAAGATGAGGATGACTGAACCCGGGAGGCACTATCTCAACATACTGATTCTCTGGGAATGACTCGGAAACATCTTGTCCTTTGCATTTAGAGCGTGTAACATGGCAACAGAGCATTGGCGTTGGAGAAGCAGGCGAGCAGCACAGGGATCTTTTCATGTCCGTAGATATCTCGAAGTCTAACGCGGATCTTCCACGAAACGCGGCATCTTGCCGGAGGCTGTCAGGCATTCCATGATCTTGCAACATCTCTGGCCCCAAATCCTCAAAAGATGATAACGTTACCGCCCGAGGCTCTTCCCCCGATGTCGTCTCACCCGTACACATCCTCCACTATTATCTCCTGCCAAACACGTGTTCCGTCTCCGAAGCCACGGCGTCCGGAACAGGAAGCCCGCTGCGCAAACGTCAACGTGATCGGCTGGCTATCTTTCTCACATGGCCGAACGTGCGTGGACAGGACATAACATAAGAGAAATTGCGCCATGCGGTGGGCAGGTTTGGTTATCAACGAGGAGGAGAGCGGGCTGGGTGTTTTTTTGAAGGTCTGGTGGTGCGGCGTGGTGGTGTGTGGCCCCCACGTTCCACTCCCGTGGACCTGGTTGAGCTCGGACGTGCGCTGGTGTCAGTCGGAGGGCTGTGGAGGGGTTGGTGAGGGTTGGTGCCTTGGTTCTTTGGTTCTTTGGGACGTGTGGCGTTTTTGATAAGCCGGCGGGTTTTTTTGGAGCTGGGAGGGGTTCGGTGAGCACGGGGTGTGAGGAGGGGAGGTGGTGATGTTGGGTTGTGATGATATGGTGTTTGGCTGTGAAGGCCATCCCGTTGTGAGATTGGGAGGTTGATGGCACTGAGCAAAGACCAGCCTTCCACGAAACGAAATCACTGCGAGGATCATGAGGTAGACAGACAGTATTACATATGATGCTATGTAGCTCTGGATAGTTAACTGGACAGGCAAAGCAGCCCTGGTTGGTTTCGATTGGTATGTTTCTGTGCCTGGTCTGCTCCCCTTTGGAGCACCTTCACAATCTCCCTCCGCTTTGTGTTTTTTCCGCGGGCCCAGGTCGACTCGACACAAAAGAAATCCAAATTTGCGCCCTCACTCAAACTTTGGGTATATACGCGCGCTTCTAAACGATTGCTTTGCCTTGCCAACGCCAACCACCTCCGTGTGTCCCTTGAATTCCTCCCCACTGTTGTCTTGTGCTGTGTTGCTGTGATGTGTTGTGTGTGTCCCTTCCCACCCGGCAGTCTCGAATATTATTTCCCCCTTCACACAACCATTCTCCCGACACTCTCACTCCTCAAGCCCAAACATCCTCCTCAACGACCCAAACTTCTTCTTCCTCCCCGTCGTCGACGACGCCGCCACGCTCCCCGTAACCGACCCATCCACACTTGGCAGATCCGTCACCCCCCCACCAGCACCCATCGACACCACCCTCCGATGCGGCCCAGCGAAGTGAAAGAACCCCCCGCCGCCACCGGAGCTGAGCGTCCGCGTGCCCAGATTCCCCGACGTGGTACCCGAGCGCTTGAGCGACGCCGAGGGTGGACCAAAAACGTCTTGCTGCTGTCCCAGCCCACTGCTACCACCCACAGCCTCCACACCATCAACAACACCACCGCCACCGCTCATCTGACCCACCGGCGGCGGCCTCTTCCCCCCACCAGCACCGCTCACCCGCTTCTGCAGCCGCCCTCGACTGGGAGAGGTCGGCGCTTGCACCACCGGCACCTGTACCTGCACCGGCGGCGGCTGCGGCGTTTCCTCGCCGGCCTCCTCCTCGTCTTCCTCGTCTCCTTCGTCTTCGCCCTCGCCGCGACTGCGAATCCGCTCGAGCTGGCCGGCGCTGCGCTCCAGCCTGGTGTCGCGGCGCGCCGGGCTGTCGGTGACCTCCGGGCGGGTGATCTTGGTTGCGGTGCTGTCCTTTTTGCGGTGGCGGAGGACGGAGAGGAAGGAGTTTCGTTTGGGGGAGCGGTTTGAGGTGGTGACCGTGTTGTTGGTGGTGGTGGCGGTGGTGGTGGCGGTGGTGGTGGCGGCTTGTGATAGTGTGGTCTGGGGGGCGCGGAGCTCGCCGCGGCCGGAGCGGGTGCGGCGGATGGTGGTGGTGGTGGTGGTGGTGGTGGTGTTAGCGAGAGCTGCTGCCGCGGGGTGAGATACTTCGGACTCTTCGAGTTCCTCTGGTAGGGCTGTGCTCGCGACGGAGCTTTCCTGCCTCAGGTGATGGTGGAAGTGGGGCGCCGTACTGCTTGCTGGGGTCGGGGGGTATGCGGATTTAGAAAGCGGGATGGGCATGGCGGGCTCGTCGTCGCTCGAGTCTTCGAAGCGGCTTCGGAAGCCAGACGACACACCGCCGCCGCCTTCTTCGTCGCTCGAGTCGGCAAACCGGCTGGATCTTCGAGAGCCACTCCCCTTGGTTTCCGATTTCTTGGAGCCCTGCTTCTTTCCCCCGCCGTACGAGAGACTGAAGCTGGGCAGGCGTATGCCAGAGCCTTTTCTTCCGACCGACGATTCGCGAAGTGTCGTGCGCATCTGGGTGGTTGGAGAGGTGTTGACAACGTGAGGCTCGACGGCGTGCCTGGCGGTGGAGCCAGTAGGCGAAAGCGTCCTCAGCGAGAATCTCTTGGAAGAGTTATTCTCACCCAGGGTCGATGGCGGAGATGTTGGTCTCAGGGAATGACGGAGCCCAAAGCCTCCGGCTTTGCCAGCCCGGGAACGTTTGAAACTACTCTCGCTGCCCGTTGAGTCCCGCCTCACCATGGGCGGCGGGACGTAGCTGACGTTCGCAGAGACGGGCTCCCCCTGTGTCGTCGACCTGCGATGGGCTGTTCTCGGAGGAGTAAAGCTCACAGGAGGGGAGGAAACGGGCCGCTTGGATGCTCGGTCTCCTGCCCCTGAGTGGTCATGGGTGTTGGAGCCCGAGCCACCGGCCCGCATTGACTTCCTAAGGCGTGGCCCCCCAACCGTGGTAGAAGCGGGTTGCTGTTGAGGTCCGTCACGCATTGTCTTGCGAATGGGGTGAATATCCAGGTCAGTCCCGGTCCACGCCTCACCCGGTTGGATCATGTAGCTGCGATCCGGGTTAGCCGTCTTCTCCTGCTTCTGTGCCTTCGTTTGTTGAGCCAGATGAACAGCCAACGCCTTCCGCTCAGAATCCCTGCGTTCCAGCGACTTCTTCTTTTGCTTAGTTGCGGGTGGCACTTCTTCCCTGTCCGCCTCAATGCCCGCCTCTTCAACGGCCTCCCTCTCCAGTTGCGCCCGCTTCTCCGCCGTCAGACTCCTCCAGAACGCTTTTGCTTGCTCCCATTCGTCGTGGGGGCTTTCTATGGGAGGCGTTTCGACGGCGGTGGTGGCGGAGGACATCTCTGTTTGGAGCTTTGGAGCCTCGGATTTCTGAGCCGGGGCCTCTCTCAAAGATTGCTCAGGTTGGGTGGCCGCGCGAGGGCTTCGTTGTATCGGACTCTCAACCACAGCATCGAGGGACTGGAAACCATCGCCTTCGATATCTGAGAGGTCTTCGTAGGCATCGCTAAAGACGTCCCCGTCTGAATCGCTCGAGTTATCAGCAGTCATGGGTTGGGCAATCTGAGAAGCGGGCTCAGAGGGGCCAGCTGCGGTGATTGGTACAGGCTTCTCGGTTGTCGGTGGGGTGGGCTGATCCGGCTCGTCTTCTGGAAAACCACCAGGAACATTTAGGAAATATTGCGCCGGAGATTCGCTTTCCGCGCCAACGAGGGGTGTTGGATGTATAACAGATATCGCCGGGACCGCCTGCTTTGGCAATGCGTCGTGCTCCCGGACGGCCTGTGGAGGAAGGGCCTCATGGCCGGGGAACGACGAGCCATTGACGGTCGGTTTCGGCAACACATCCCGCGATGTGGCGATTGCCTCGGGGGCCGGTTCCGGAGCGGCAACCGGTAACGAAGGCTCTGATGGCTCAAACTCGGAACTAAGAACCGAGCTGGCGTCGGAACTGTCGCTGAAGTAGCCTGGGCCCTCGACACTCGTCACAACCGGGGGCAGCGGCTCTCTGTGCATCGGCGGGTCTTGCACAGGCTCGGCTCTCCGCTCAAGCTCGTTTGACAAGACTGCGCCGACGGCATGATCGTTACTCAGACCCAACGGCGGGCTTGGAAGCAACGGTGAATACCTCGTCTCCCCTTTGGGTCGAACAAGCGGACGCTCAGATTGATGGGGACCAGTTTCTCGAGGCTTCTTATCCCTCATGCTCCCAAAACTGGGCAGAGCGGGTCGCGGTGTCATGACGACATCGTCGTCTAGAGGTGACAAATCCTGGAAACGGCCAACGCCGCCAAGCCAGCTGTGACGGTTGGTGGCTGGCGGGCTGACCGCCAAGGGCGAGTCGGTTCGGTTGGCAGGGGCGGGTTCGCTCGCCATGCCGTTGCCGGCGTCATCGAAACTGACGCGTACGGACTTCTTGCGTGTTGTGAGCGGTTCGTGGACGACACTCCCGGACGCCTCCGAGGTGTCGCCGGCGGGTGATGCGCCGCGGGGCGGGCTGGCATGCTTCATGGCGGACTTTCGAGGAGAGATGGATCGCGGCGGAGGGGAGTGCTTGACCGTCAATTTATCCTGAACAGGACCGAAATGTGCCTGTCGAGCGGGGCTAGTTGATTGTGTTCGGTCGCTCGAGACATGCGTGGCTTTCTCACGCTCCGTGACACCGGGTCGTGATCCCCCGTCCTCCGAGACATTGGTCAAACCGGCCTTGTATCTCTGTTCGGTTGGGCCCGTCGCAATGCCTCCCGATAAGCTGCTCGGGGATTGCCTTGTATTTGGAGGCGGCGATGTGTGGGGGTGCATCTCGGAGTAGGTTTCTGTTTGCGCCCTCCACTGCTCTGGCACCGCGCCCAAGGGTTCGGAGATGACCCTCTGGGCCCGTCTCTCTTCGCCAGCATCCTCTGGCTCGCGCTCCTCCCGAACCACAGAAGGTTGTCTTCTTAAAGCAGACTGGGCTGCGGCTGATGCGGCCGAGGTGTGGGAAGGAGCATCTGGGATAATGATCGGGGGTACCTCGATGGCTCTTTGTGCACGTTGCTGCTCAATCCTCTTTGCCTCTATTCTTGGCGAGTTGATGATCGCCTTGACCGCAGGCTCTTCAACATCCGCCCGGGTTTCTTGTGCCAGGACTACCTCTCTAGGGGCAACAGGCTGAACCAGTGTCTCGGGTTGGACCTGTGCGGCCGGATGGCTAGAGGACTGGATTTTGGGTAGCAGGGGCGCATGTGAGGTATTAGCTTTTGTGCGACCCATCGTGCCCGCTGCCAGATGCGACCCAGCGCTCTGGCGAGTTTTCGTCTTCTTCTGCTTCGCACCTATTGGTTGTTGTGAAGCGCTCAGGACGGCCTGCTGGTTATATTGGACCGCTAGCAGATCTGCTTGTCGCACCATCCTTCTTGAATGGGGGTCGTAAACCAACGTTTGATCTGGTGAACTGGTGATGGGTTGTCTCCTCGAATTTGGCGCTGGCGCTGGCGCTGGGGCCTGTCCTCTTGGCTGATGCTTGACCTGCGATGCCTGGGCAGCCCGGGCCGCCTGGTCGTCCTCCGCCAATGATTGCGCCTGTCGTGTGCGGACAGGTTGTTGGGGCGCGTCGTACGGATCGACCGTCGGTAGAACGGTGAACGAGCCGCGCCTTGCCCGCGAGGGGTAGGAGAAGTTGATAGATGAGGCCTGGCTGCCTGGCCTTCCTCCCTCGATGGGGTCCTCCTCCCGCGCCAACGCCTGTAGCGGACTCGACGGGGGACTCGCCATGGCTGGATCCGTTCTACGGACGCTTCCCAAGTCTCCCACCATTGCGGCGCCAAACCAGGAAGGCGTGTCGCCCGAGGCAAGCTTCTGAGAAGCGAGACGAAGTGGGCTGGCGCCGGTGGGCAGGCTGTTGACTTTCCGATGGAGAGGTTCCTGCGCAGGATTGCCTGTGGGTCGTCCGGTCCTCGTGTCCATATTTTTGGGCAGCGTCGGGAGAGCAGGGACTGGAGGCATATCGTCGCCGCGAGATAGGCTTCGCTGGGCCCCAGACCCGCTGCTGGAGGGCCGGTGCGGACTGGGGGTTCGAAAGGTCCGCTCCGTCATTGAACCGCTGCTGCCACGCCTGCGCAAGCCTGACTGGTCCCGGGCCTGGTCCGATGGCGCACCCGCCGAGGCGACGGAAGCGCTCCGGCGCTGGGTCCGTTTTGTCTGCACATCGCCTACACGGATGGGCGTCGTTGGTCGCGCGCGAAGGGCGGCGGCGGCAGCGGCAGCCGACAGGGAGGAGCTCGGCTCAAGGCGCTTGAAGCCGGCGGCGGCAGCGGCGGCAGCGGTGGCAGCATCTGGATTCGCGGTCGCGGCAGTGAGTGGGAGCTGTTGGAGGAGAGGCATGGCGCCGTCAGCACTCTGTCGCACGATAAAGGCGCCGGCAGCATCAAGAACCAAGAAGAATGTCCACAAGACAAATTCAAGGCCAAACTACTCGAGGCGACCGATGCGCGGGATGATGGGACGGATATGCGCGAAGGGACCGGGCCTCGTCAAAGGACTTGGAAGCGCGACGAGGCACAATGACGACATACCGGATTCGGCGGGCGATACCTGCGGGAGCCAAACATTCTTGGCAGATGATTCGGCCCGCCGGGGCGTGCAGTGGCTACCTCGTCGGGGCAATCATAAGGATGGGTGTGTGGATGAAATGGGAGTCGGGATGCCAACCAGCGCGTCGGGAGGCGGCGTTGCGAGATGGAAAATCTCTGGGCGAGAGAGATGCCGTGGTGCCCGTGGTGTTGGGCGAAGGAGACGTTGACACGGCACAGCTCTCAGGCAGCCCGGGGCCCTCAGGCGGCTCGGACAGGGTCCTGCTGCAGGGAAAACTGGCGGGAGGGAGCTCAACCCGGTCATGCACGGCGCGCCCGGGAATTAATGAGCTAATGCAAGCCGGTATTGACTTCTGTAACCTCAGCGCGTTACCGTACTAAATTCTTCGCGCTGGGCTGTATCTTACCGCTCTAGTCTCACTCTGCCACTTGTTCGCGTAATGCGGTGTATTGCAGGATTGCCTCAATGTTAAATGAACCAATCGCTTTCATGCAACCAAGATGTCGAACCACGTGTTGACTGGCTGGCCCTGGATGTCAGACTCCGTCCTGCCATCCGCAATTTTGCAGAGAGCAAGTCACCGTCGATCTCTAGGTGGATGGACACACGAGTACAATTCTGTAACAAGGACCGCCGCTTGATTTGGTTCATGTCATTCGCTATGCTATCGTGCAGTTCGGCACCCACTGATATCCCAGACACCGATCCAGGACCGGAACAAATACCAACATGTGTCCGACAGAAGCACCTTGGCTGCAACTCCCAACCACGCTTTCTCGCTCTCGCTTTCTATGAGGGGGGATATCTGGTGGGAATCCAGGTGGTGCAATAACGCTGAAAGAGAGTAATCAAGGTCGAAACGGCCGCCGCTCTTCGGGGGATGATGCTTCGAGGTGGTGGCGAAAGTTGAAGGTACCCAGGTCCTCCTCTCCATTCAATACAAGCTCCCTCGGAGTCGGGCAGCAAAGCAGCCGAACACTTAGTATTGAACCGACAGCGTTGCCAGAGGCTTATCAAGACACGAGCCTGACACTCTCCTCCCCGTCCCTCTTCCTTTCTCTCGTTTCCGCTCACCAATCTAACATGTGGAAAACGATGCAAGGTGGCCAATGCTCTTATCCGCTGCGTGGCGCACGTCGAGGGATAGTTGGGCGCAGGCCCCGGCTACGTCCCCCCTCCGTCGTGGACGGCAGCGCTGTCTGCAAAACGGGCTGGGAGGTCGTGGTGGAGAAGAACTCCAGGACCGCGTTCCAGGATCGCTTCTTCCTCGGCGTCGTACTCGTCGTCCTCATAATACTCGTCGTCGTAGTACTCCTCGTCTTGGGCCCCGTGGTTGTAGTGGTCGCCTGCAGCCCCAGGACTCTCCGCGTGGTGATGCCCGTCTTGTGCCGCGTTGCTGTTCTTGGCAGGAAGCTTGCTGTTCCTCTTGCCCTTGTGCTTCCCCTTCTTCATCCTCTCCCACTGAGCTTTCCTATGCTCGTCCAACTGCCGCTGCTTCCGCTCCTTGATCTCATACGCCCGAGCCAGGGCTTCGGGAGGGTGTCCAAAGATCGACTCGTACTCGCAAAAGTGGCATATCCAGAGGTCGTCAGGGTTTGGTGGGTTTCTCTTGTTATAGAGCTGTGTTTCTCGGCGACGTGCCTTGGCCGCAGCCAGGTACTCCTTTGTCGCGCTCCGACGAGAGCTCTTCTGGACCGGCGCCGGGGCTACTCCGCCTCTCGGCGGAGTTCCCGTGGCTCCCGCATCTGCTGCTTGGGGGATCGCTGGGGCAGGATGCCCTGTTTGCGCTGTTTGAGGAGCACGAGACCAACCGTCTTTGCCTTGGCCCGTTCCGGCTGCCGGGTGTGGTGGCACGGCCGCCCCGCGACCGGAGCCGGGCCAAACCAGCGAGCCGGGAACCTGTGAGTCACAAGTGAAGGTGAACTGGGCCGAGGCCGGGTTGCGCTTGGTGGCCGACAGCTGGTGCAGGAGGCTGATATTCTCCTGGCCTGGGTGCGCGGGAAGCTTCTCGGCGTTGGCGATGGCAGTCGAGATGATCCCGGTGCTTTCGTCTTTACACATTGTCAGCCATGGACATGGACCCTCACGCCCGAATTTCGACCCCACATACTTGTTCCGACTCCCCAGTGCCCCGGGCGCGGCTTGGTGGTCCTCCCGGCCCAACTGTTAGTTGAGTCGAACAGGGGCCGCAGCTGATTTTTACCGCTCCTGGGCCGGCCGTATCGCCCGCGGCCGGGCCCGGGAACATTGTGGACATTTGACGCGAAGCTCCCGGAGCCGTCATATGGCGTGGATGTCGGGGCCGCCGCCTCCCCCTGGCCCTCAGTCGGCTGGACGCCAGGTGCAAGGGAGCTTGCCCCGGTGACGGGATCGTTGCTGGCGTGGATTCCGCTGGGTGCAGAATCCCCGGCTGTCGGGATCTTCCTCTTCTTGTTGTTAGTGTTTTCGAAAGGATCGTAACCTTCGGCCGAGGATGCGGTTGAGAGCAGCGGAAGCGAGTCTGCATATCGTCCCTGATCTGCCTTTGGGCGTGTGACGAGGTTGGCGTGCTGGAGAGATGCCCGAAGCGCCGCGGTTTGTCGGAGCGGAGTATCCTCGTCTTCGCGGTCGTGCCTCGCTCCATTATTCTGCGGCTGTCGCTCGGGGTACGGCCCCACCTCGCGGGCCGGTGTCGGGCCAGCATCGGCATGGTCCTCGGCCAGCGGATATGGGTAGGAAAACAACGATGTCGAGCTTTGCGGAAGCGGGGGATACCGAATGGTGTCGGCCACCTCGGGAGACAACCGCTCCCGAAGCCGCCGCTTAGGCATGGGCCGGATGGGTCGGTTGGGGAAGAGCGACGACGGCGGTTCAATAGCCATCTTGAGAGCGTGATCGTGTGCTATTTGGGGTGCTGAGCGA
>FTCU01002357.1_pt1 | contig 21944 bp, 13 predicted proteins | sample 1639521 | NCBI WGS metagenome assembly FTCU01 (sample SAMEA3914864, study PRJEB12502) | metagenome | biome: forest; material: soil | place: USA | collected 2012-03-12 | depth 0.3 m
GCCCCAGGCCCTTCCACCACGCCACCCACCACCCCATTCGCAACCACCCTCCCCATCCCTTTCCCTAGGCCTAATCCTCCACACCCCTCCCCAACAACCCCCCTAATAAACCCCCCCGACCAATTAACACTCACCACCCCCACCTCCCACCCCTCTCTCCCCTTTACATCATCCACAAACTCCCCAAACCCCCTCCTCACCCTAACAACCCTACTCCGGACAGCCTCCCTCCCCAACAAAGCCACCTCCTCCCCCGACTCCACCAGACCCGGAGAGAAGAACCCCCCCTGGCTAACGCGTGCAACCGACGCCCGCTCGATACCCTGCACACTCTCCAGATAGGCCAGTTCGTGCGCGAGGGTGTGACGCTGCGAGGCGGGGTAAGGGTAGGTGCTGTTGTGGGCGGCGTGGGCGGAGACGTAGTCTGAGACGATTTGGTGCCAGAGGGAGGTTAGGGATTCTTTTGTTTTTGGGTTTGGGTTTATAACTGGGTTTGAGGAGGAGGTGGAGTGGGCGATGGCGAGGGTGATGAGGGGTTCGAGGGTGTCGGATTCGGTTATGGTGGAGTCGAAGTCGAGGAGGAGGAGGGGCATTTTTGGAGTTGATTTGAGTTGAATGGGTGTGGTGGTTGTTGGGGCCGAGAATTGAGTGAGGTTGAGGTGTGAGATTCGAGTTGAAGGTTGATGTGACGGGGAGAGTTGGTGGAGACTTGATGTTGGAGGTGGGCTTTTGCCGTATTGTTTTGGAGCTTGCCGTAATTATGGCCGTTACATAAGAGCCGCTTCACGCCCCGCTTCTGGACCCCGAGACATGCCGCCATGTGTTGCAGACGCCGGTAGTTGCCATGATCAGCAGTGTGGCGATGAGACCCAAATCCCGGCCATCACATATCACCGCGGCTTGGTATCTATCCATCAAACTGCCGAGGCAAACCGCTGTCACTTGTCCTATTTTCTGATCAAGGGTATAATCCATGTCCTGAGACCGCCTGTAAATGCAAAGCCAAGCCGCCTGCCCTCCAAACTCCATTCCAAAAACACTCATCGCTTCACAGAAGCGTCACCACTACAAGACGTCCTCCATGTTGATGTCCTCGTCGTCCTCGTCCTCGGAGAGGGCCTCGGCCTTGACCACGGCCGCGTCGTCCGCAGGCTTGGGCAGCGAGGCCACCATGCCCTGGTACTCGGACTTGAGCGACCAGTGATTGGCAAACGTGCCAGACCGATGCAGCACCGCAATCTTGTCGAGAGACTCGCGCAGGTAGGCCTCGGGCTGCGGGATCTTCCCACGGAACGCCTTGATGGACCAGTACTTGTGCTCCGAGAAGCACCGGGCGATGGCGTCCAGGAGTTGGTTCTCGGGCCAGCGCGCCGCCTTGTTCTCCATCTTCTTGGCCTTTGTCGGCTTCTCACGGGTTTTCTGCGCCGTGTCAGCGGGGTGGCAGAGGTCAAAGGGACATCAACACTTACAAGGAAGGCGTCCCAATCGTGGAGGCCAGTGACGTCGTTGGTTGGCGCCGTAAAGCTGTTGAAGAACTTGACCTTCTTCGCGGGCTGTTGAGCAGCGTCGGCGCGGATAGACAGAAACCTGTCGGCCTCGGCATTCCGGATCGGAGTGCAGACCACCTCATGCTTGATCCTGCCCGCAATCCTGGTTTTCTCTGAAAGAAGTCCCGGGTTAGCATGGCTGCCTTGCATGTTGGCCAGGCGAGGGGAACTGACTGGGAATGGGTCTGCGGGTGTACGGAGCTCCTTTCCTGCCCCGGTCCACGGGCTGCTCCGTCTGCCTCTGCTGCTTCCGCAAGAGATGCGCGGGAATTCCCTGGGCCAGAGCATTGGCCCTCTCCTTGTTCTTGGCCGCATAGCTCGGCAGATCTTGCTCGGTGAAGACAAAGGTGTTATTGACGTCGTGGTTGGTGACGTCCATGTCGTACTCCTTGGGTATCTCGGTATGGGCGCCTATCTCGGGCTTGAGGCGCATTCGCAGTCTCTACAGGCAGCGGTCCCGTTAGCCGCCGTCACAGCAGTCAATGGCAGTCCGCAAGGGCAAGGAGCCTGACCGTTTTGCCCGCCTCGTCGATCCACTGGCGGACTGTGCCGATTTCGATCTCGGCATCATCGTCGAGACCCGCCCAGGCTTCCCACACGTAGTTCGGCAGGCGCGTGAGGTACATGCGGCTGTTGGCATCGCCGGTGGCGTCGTAGAACTCGAGGTCTGGGGTCTCGTCGGCCTCGTCCATGAAAGGTGTCGCCGCATCGGGATCCGGCTTGATCTGCACTTGCTCTGCCATTTTGTGATTTATTGTGGATTATCGAGGCTGCAGGACGAGGAGTTGATAAGTCAGGGTCTCGGGTTGGGGTCGGGTCCGTAGGTAATTGTTGTCGTGGTTGATGGTGGAGAGGAATCGGCTCTGACAAAGGAAGCAGATGGACATCAACTTCAGCGGATGGCTGCGAGTTGCCAGTGAGGTCAGCCATGGAACCTTAGCTCCCCCAGGCTGCAGAGTGGGTTCAAACCCACCCAGAAGATTCCCCGGTCTGATTGGTCAGCTTTGACGCGCCTACTATGTAATTAGTGCAGCCGCATGTCTGAGTCTCTCTGCAGTGGAACTCTGAACAGGCCTCCGCTGCGGTTCTTTGTTCTTGTTCCTTGACAAAACAGAGAATCACCATCCCACTTCGCACCCACTTCGCACCACCCTGCACCGCTTCGCCATCATCCCTATTTTTCGACCTGCATCGCACAAATTGCAGCGCCTCTCCACTTCGACATTTCACCCACAGGGCAGGATTGTTTAGTTTCTTCCTGCGCGATTCCCAAGCAAATCGAAAGCAAATCGAGATTACGTCGCAATCAGCAAACACCATGTCGTCGGCAGAGGACCGAGAGATGATGGAGCGGATCGGCCGTTTGGCAGGCCAGATCAACCGCCACAGGAATCAGCAGGCGGGCTTCGCTCCCGCGCCGCCTGCTCGACCGCACCACCGTAATTCGACCGAGCGATCACCTGACTGGCGCGCCCCGACTGACGCCCTCCGAGATGCAGGCTCTTCGCACGGATGGCGCCGCGGTGGGTTCCCTCATCGTGGCGGGCATTCCGGCGCCCGAATGCCCGTATACCGCAACAGGACCCTCGTCTTGAACGGCGGCTCGCAGCAAACCCCGTCCGGCGACGCTGACTCGGGCGCGACATCAGACGCCTCCGCCTCGTCGTGGGTCACCAAAACCGACCGCCACATGCAACTAATCAACTCGAGCGTCTACAAGAAGGATGCCCAGGCGAGGACCGTGGCTATGGAACAGACGCGACGCCAGAAGCTGGCGCTGAGGGACAAGCAAGAGCGTGCTAAGCTGATTAGTCACCTCAATCGCATGGCAAACAGCGGAGGATTCGGGGCATTTGGGACGGCTAACCAGCAGGCTGCGCCCGCCGACAAGTACGAGATCGCCGTCCAGGGCGTCCGGTTCGTTGTGGCCAAGAACGGCAGTAAGCTTGTCAAGCTTCCCGGTGCGTCCCAACCCTCCCCGGGAAATCCTCGGGGCGCTCACATGAGCACAGGTGACGGCAACTCGGCAAAGGCGACTCCCAAGATGGCGGTAATCGGAGGTGTCAAGTTCTACCGGAGCAAGAACGGCAACCTCTATCGCCACGGTATCGTGAAAGCGCAGCGGTATGTCCCCTGGGACCGCCGAGTTGGACCACTGACCCCAGTGATCTCTGGCAGGCAATCCGGCGCTGTCAAGAAGGTCAACGTGCCTTGCAAACAGTTTTCGATGACGGGTAACCTCCATTTTCCTCGACCGACGCCCCGAGCCACACCTCTCCGACCGGGCTTCGGTAAGTCACCGCGCGACTTCTCACTAACCCGACGCACAGGTTCCTGCGCGCAAGGCCCGCGCTGCCGCTACGTCCACGACCCGCACAAGGTTGCCATCTGCAAGGAATTTCTGCAGCAGGGGGAATGCGCCCACGGCGACAACTGCGATCTCTCGCACGACGCTGTCCCCGAGCGCACCCCGGCCTGCCTGCATTTCGCGCGGGATAGCTGCACCAAGCCTGACTGCAAGTATGCTCACGTAAAAGTGTCACCAGCTGCTCCCGTGTGCAGGGATTTCGGCTTCTACGGCTACTGCGCCAAGGGCGCCAGCTGCCCGGACCGCCACGTCTTCGAGTGCCCCGACTTCAGCAACACGGGCGTCTGTAAGAACAAGGGCTGTAAACTGCCCCACCGGGAGAGGGCAAGCGTCCTCCGGCGCGGCGCCGGCGGCCGGGATCTGTCCAGCACGGACAACGACGAAGAGATGGAAGACGTGTCCAGCGACGATGACGGGGAGTCGATCGACGACGACGACGTCGACTCGGACGAGGTGGACGAGTTTATCGGCCAAGACGAGAGGGGGGGTCTTGACTTTGCGGAGCAAAAGGACTTCATCGAGCTATGATGCTGTGCCTGTGCCCGTTCTGCCTGATCTTTTGCCTTTTTCATCTTTTCGCTGCATTGCCTGGCGCGCTTCGATAAACTTGATACCCCTTTGCGTTATTATGGCCTTTGACCGGGAATAGAGAGAGTCCAGAGAAAGAAGGGGAGCTGGCCATGATGGTGGCGCGAGGTGTGTCTGTGTTACGGTGTCCTGTTGGATTTAAGACGAGCCATCCATAGCCTCCCCAGAGGGATAAAAAAACATGTATCGTTGTGTTTGAGCCCTGGGCTTCTTGTGCTGTGCAGTAAGATGTAGATCCAACCCCGTCCCAAGCGGTCGGGTGTACTTTGCCGTCTTGAGGTCGTCGCCCAGCGGCCTGCTGACTGCTTGCTGACGGGACCCGGCAGTTGGGGGGTCAGGTGCCAAGATCTGGGGTACTTGGCCCCTTTCCCCGTCTGTCGATGGCCTCGTGGCGGGGATATGTATGACGGGGCTTGTCGTCCGGCAACTGTTATCCTGGGGCCGTCTCCAACGTCCAAGGCTTTGCAATGTCCTCATTAACCCCGCTGCGGACGCCATGCTTCCAGGTCTGGTTGTGTTTCAATGAATCCTTCAAGATACAAGCATGACATGGATATGGCCTTAGATATATAGAAAACAAGAGAATAAACGATGCGTAATAGATACTTCCACCACCTCTTACTCCTGGGTTTCACACCTGTGCTCTCTGCGTCTGGTAATATTTCTAGGTCCGTAAACTGAAACATAAGTTGCCTAACTGCCCTGTGTACTCCACCAACCACCCGATCTGAATGTCTCACTTGCTTGATACGGACAAGAGGAGGGGTTGGCCAGTTGCTTATTCAGGTAGTTTTGTCCCCGTCAAGTCTTGGGCCTGCCCCCGCCAGGTCAGGCGGGTATTTCCCGGGTATTTGATCCGGGAGCCGTTGGTCGTGTGGGTTTGCTTACCGTGGTACGGGCGGGTTATGGGCTGATATCCTTGGATCGGTCGCTATATATGGGGTTGTATGATTTGGGGGCCGGGATGGTAGGCTGGATTGTTGGACATACCGTCGTCGTTGTGAACAACTCTACTCTTGCAACTACTTACTGTGTAAAACGCCGTCTGCTGAACTGATACCGACACGATGGGTGACATGCCAGTTGATGCGGCCGAGAGGGCGTTCACCATCAAGGATGCCCCGGTGGAGAATCTGAGACCGCTCAAGGTCATTGTGGTTGGCGCCGGCTACTCCGGTATTCTGGCTGCCATCAGGATACCCGAGAGGCTGAGGAATGTTGAGCTGGTGGTGTACGAGAAGAACGAAGCCGTTGGCGGCGTATGGTATGGTTTTGTCCAGTCCCATTGGATGACATGGTGCTGATTTTCGTTGTAGGTGGCTCAACAAGTATCCCGGTGAGTAAGTCTAATATCGTTGGCGGACCCGGCAAAGCTAACTCAGTTCAAGGCGTTGCCTGTGATATCCCATGTAAGTATCTTGCCGTGGCTTGATAACACACTCGCTAACCGGTTTGCAGCACACTCATACCAATACTCCTTCGCCCCGAATCCCAACTGGAGCGACCTGTACGCCCCGGGGAGCGAGATCCAGCAGTATCTCCAAGATGTGGCCGAGAGATTCGGTGCCACGAGGTTCATCAAGACACGCCACAGCGTCGAGCACTGCGAGTGGGATGAAGTCCAGAAGAAATGGTGAGCTCGGTCGCCTGGTGTTTGAGTCTTGCCCCTGACTCGCAGCAGGAAAGTCAAGGTCACCAACCTCTCGACCGGAGAGACGTTTGAGGACGTGTCGAATGTGCTTGTAACCGCTAGGGGGCAGCTCAACGACATTTCCTGGCCAAACATCCCTGGCCTCAACACCTTTGAGGGGAAGGTTATGCATTCCGGGGACTGGGACACGAGGTGAGTTCCCTTCTGCCCCAGAAAAGACACGCCGACTGAGACACTCCAGCTATGACTTCCGCGACAAACGGATCGGTGTCATTGGCAACGGCTCCAGCGCCATCCAGATCATCCCCAGCCTGCAAAAGGTCGAGGGCGCCCAGCTGTCCTGCTTCATGCGCTCACCAACCTGGATCTCCTCCGCCTTCGGAGACCAGGGCATGGTCGAGCTGGGACTCGATCCCACCATCTCAGCTTGTATGCCTCCCCCTTCACCTTCGAGCCAGCTGGAACTAACACCCCCAGTCTCCCCCGAACAACGGCACAAACTCGCGACGGACCCAGACGCGCTCTTCAAGCTCCGCAAGGTCTTCGAAACCGGCGGCAACCTCATCCACGACAGCACCATCCTAGGCACGCCCATGCAGAAAGAATTCCAAGCCGCCTTCCACGCCGCCATGCACGCCAAGCTCTCCACGCGGCCGGACCTCCTCTCCCTCCTGATCCCCTCCTTCGCCCCGGGCTGCCGCCGCCTGACCCCGGGCAAAGGCTTCCTCGAGTCGCTCCTCGAGCCCAACGTGACCGTCATCCCCACCCCGATCACAACCATCACCCCAACCGGCATCACCACCACCACCACCCTCGACAGCACCACCCCCACCACCCACCCAATCGACGTCCTAATCTGCGCAACAGGCTACAACGTCTCCTCCCCGCCGCCCTTCCCCATCCTCGGCCGCGCCGCGCTCCCCCTCTCCACGCGCTGGGCCGCCCGCGCGGAGAGCTACCTCTCCCTGGGCGTCGACTCTTTCCCCAACTGCTTCTTCATGTTCGGCCCCAACTCGGCCATCGGCTCGGGCTCCCTCACCAAGATCCTCGAGGCCGAGTGCGACTACACCCTCGCCTGCATCCGCAAGCTGCAGCGCGAGGACTACGCTTGCATGGAGCCGCGCGCGGAGCGCGTCGCTGATTTCACGGCTTATGTGGATGGGTACTTTGCGAGGACTGTGTATGCTGATGATTGTCGGAGTTGGTATGTGCGTGGCGGGAAGGTGGTGGGATTGTGGCCTGGGAGTACGCTGCATGCGCTGGAGGCGCTGCGGGCGCCGAGGTGGGAGGATTGGGTTTATGAGGCTGTGGAGGAGCGGAGGGGGAATGCGTTGGGGTGGTTGGGAGATGGGAGTAGTGCGCCCGGGGACGCGTCGTGGTATATTAACCCTGGGGAGGTCGAGGTACCGGTTGAGGGGAGGCCGGAGGAGAATGAGAGGTATAAGGCGCGGCCGTGGTGTTATTAGGGGAGGGCGCCATGGCTTTTCTTATTTTCTTCTAACGATGGTTAGCGAGGTGAAGGAGGATGTGACTTCTTTTAAGGGGACCTGACGAGACTGAGCAGATGTGAGCGGGTGTATTGCGGTCGACGTCAGCTGTTTGTTTCAGTTATATTCAAGTGTATTTTCAGAGGAGTGATCCATGAACGGTAAATGATTCTTCTGTATTGGCTCGGCAGGCTATCGTCATCGCTTCGGATCTATCCACGCCCAGGAGTTCCTCAGCCGCCGACCTTGAAGGTTCGCCCGCTTGCCGTCTTGCGCTCCTTCTCCTCGTTTTCTGGCCTGGCTCTGCGAAGGACTTGGAGGAAGTCTGCCGTCCGCCGCCTCATGCGCGTGTGGATATATGCCTGGAAGAGTTAGCACGTGCAATCGATCTGCCCAGAGCAAAGACTACGCACCTTGGAAGCCTTGATGTGGTAGTGGAAGTAGTCGCGGAAGGTCTGGATGTGCGAGATGACGTCGGGCATCCGCTGGGGCGTGAGATGGCGGGGGAAGAGGACTGAAGGTGTTAGTACTTCAAAAAGCGGACGATACATAACACGAAAGTGTACGTACCAAACGTGACGTAGCCAATCTCGCCGGTACCCGTGTTCTTGACGCCCGGTACGCCCTGCAGCTCCAGCGGCGGGTCGTTGCGGAAGAGCACCTGGGGCGCGTTCTGGATGGCGCGGCGGCGGGCGTCGACGAACTCCTGGATAAAGACCTTGCCAAAGACGCGGTCCGTCTCTTCCCTAAAGATGGTGCTGAAGATGACTGTGACGCGGTCGTGGCTGGCCTTGACGTAGATGGCCTCCTCCTCGCGGTAGTGGATCGCCTTGACATCGCCGCCCTCGCGCACGCCCTGGGGCGCCTCCTCGGACGTGAACTTGGCCGCCTCCTGCTTCAGGTGGTAGTATTCTTGGTAAGCCTGCTCAAACGGAGCGGCCATGGCGTTGCGCTTCAGCAGGGCGATCTTCATGATCAGCTCGTCTCGTGCCTCTGGAAGCTTGTCTCAGCGCATGCGCGGGCCGGGTATTGGCAGTGAAGGAGGGGGGTACCAACCCTTCTCGGCGGGCAGGTTCTCCAGGTCGACGAGGATGGAAAAGTCGTAGCCGGGCTCTGGAGGCACGACGTAGGACCCGTACTCGCGGTTGAGCACCTCCTCGGCGCCGTAGCGCAGGAGGTCCTGGAAGCAGCGGATCTGGATCGAGACCATGATCTTGGACTTGGTCTCGGGGGTCGAGATGTGGAAGGTGACGCCGTCAAAGTCGGACACGGTCTGGTCGATGGACACGGGCGGCGCTCTGTCGTCGGCGAGTCAGCATCGCCGCCGTCGTCGTTGTCGTCGTCGTCGGGAACTCGACGGAATGGGAATGGACGAGGACATCGACCTACCCGGAGAAGCGCTCCGTGAGCACCGACTGGATCAGGACATTTTGGTAGTCGAGCAGCAGCATGGTGAGTGCGATCCCCTGGATCAATGGCCTGCCCGTGGATGTCGTGTGGTGTGAGCCGTGGCTTGGTCGTTGTCGGGGCCGAGCTGCACGGAGGAGGTACTGGGAGTTAGTGGGGCAGACCTGGGCGGGAGGCTGACGTTGCGGCGGGCAAGCAGGGGAGCAGCACCGAGTGCAAGGCCGCCGCCAAACCCCGGCCCCTGGAAGCTGGCTCTGCCCCGCACCGCACTTTAATTGCAGCCACAGCAGCAGCACAGCAGCGCAGTTCTCATTTCATGCAGCCGGGCTGTGGCTTGTGCAGCACTCAGGTCTTCAAGTCAACGCTATCTTATCGCACCAAAAAAAAGTTGAAGGAAAGCCGATTGCATCCCACTCTGAGCATCGACGCGACGGCCCCATTGAGAGAGAGAAACAGAGCGAGAGAGTCGGGTTTGCAGTTGGATTGCGCAGAGACAGCGCCCGGTCGACACCATGGTCAAATCCTACCTGTAAGCCACTCCATCCCAGGAATATCGAAGATATTCCATCATCAAACAACATCGCCAGACTCGCACTCACACGTCGTCGCATCCAGCAAATTCGAGCCCTCCAAGTCCTTCGGCGTAGTCGCATCCAGCAACTCGAATCTCGTCTGGTCGTCCCGGGGAAAGGCGAGCACTGGCGCCGGCCAGGCCGTGGTGGCCGCCAACGAGGAGGTTCTGGTATGGGACATCAAGAAGGGCGAGCTGCTCAGCCGCTGGCGCGCTGAGGGCTCCCGCGCAAAGGTCACGGCCATCGCCCAGAGCAGGACCGACCCGGACGTCTTCGCCGTCGGCTACGAGGACGGCAGCATCCGCATCTGGGACAGCACCATTGCCACCTCGGTCGTGAGCTTCAACGGCCACAGGTCCGCCATCACCGTCCTCGCCTTCGACAAGACGGGCGTGCGCCTCGCCAGCGGCGCCAGGGACACCGATGTCATCGTCTGGGATCTCGTCGCCGAGGTGGGGCAGTACAAGCTGCGCGGCCACAAGGACCAAATAACAGGGCTGTGCTTTGTCGAGCCCGACCCGATTGTGCAGGACGAGGGCGACGAGGAGCAGGCCCTGATGGCCGTCGACACCGAGGCCGCCGAGGGGTTTCTTCTGACGACAGGAAAGGACGCCCTGATCAAGCTCTGGGACTTGACCTCGCGCCACTGCATCGAGACACACGTGGCGCAGACAAACGGCGAGTGCTGGGCCCTGGGCGTCACCCCCGACTTTAGCGGCTGCGTCACCGCCGGAAACGACGGCGAGATGACGGTCTGGGCCCTGGACGTGCCCGCTCTGGCGTCGTCGGCGCAGAAAGTCGACCTCTCACAATCCATCCACTTCCTCCGCTCCAGGGGCACATTACACCGCCAGAGCAAGGAGAAGGCCGTCGAGGTCACATTCCACCCGCGCCGCGACTACTTTGCCGTGCATGGAATCGAAAAGTCGGTCGAGATCTGGAGGATACGAAACGAATCCGAGGTCAAGAAGAGCCTGGCAAGGAAAAAGAAGAGGAGGAGGGAGAAGCTGGCCAAGGACAAGAAAGCGGACCGAGCCGAACTGGACGAGGCCGACGACGACAAGGCCGACGACATTACGCAGGCTGACATCTCCGACGTAATCGTCCAGCACGTCATCGTCAGGACCACCGGCAAGGTCCGGTCCGTCGACTGGGCGACGAGTCAAGGGAAAAAGGATCTGCAGCTGCTCGTTGGGTCTACAAACAACCTACTGGAGCTGTACACGATACTCGGGAAGGACAAGCTCAAGTCGAAGAGCGACGTGCCAGACTACAACAAGGCGCTGGCCGTCGAGCTTCCAGGGCACCGGACAGACATCCGCTCCCTGGCCGTGAGCTCCGACGACAAGATGCTGGCATCTGCCGCGAACGGCTCCCTCAAGATCTGGAACATCCGGACACAGACATGTATCCGGACGTTCGAGTGCGGGTATGCGCTCTGCTGCGCGTTTCTACCCGGCGACAAGGTGGTGGTGGTGGGCACCAAGGAGGGAGAGCTCCAGCTCTACGATGTCGCCTCGGCAGCGCTGCTCGAGACGGTCAGCGCGCACGAGGGCCACGCCATCTGGTCCCTGCAGGTGCACCCGGACGGCAAGTCGGTCGTGTCTGGCGGCGCCGACAAGACGGCCAAGTTCTGGGACTTCAAAATCGTCCAGGAGCAAGTCCTCGGGACGACCAGGACAACACCCAAACTCAAGCTCGTGCAGTCCAGAGTCCTCAAGGTGACCGACGACATCCTCAGCCTGCGCTTCTCCCCCGACTCCAAACTGCTCGCCGTCTCCCTCCTCGACAGCACCGTCAAGGTCTTCTTCGTCGACACCCTCAAGCTCTACCTCAACCTCTACGGCCACAAGCTGCCCGTGCTCAGCATGGACATCTCGTACGACAGCAAGCTCATCGTGACGAGCTCGGCCGACAAGAACATCCGCATCTGGGGCCTCGACTTTGGCGACTGCCACAAGGCGCTCTTCGGCCACCAAGACAGCATCCTCCAGGTGGCCTTCATCCCGCACAACTCGGACGGCAACGGCCACCACTTCTTCAGCGCCAGCAAGGACCGGACCGTCAAGTACTGGGACGCCGACAAGTTTGAGCAGATCCAGCGCATCGACGGCCACCACGGCGAGATCTGGGCCATCGCCGTCAGCCACAGCGGCATGTCGCTCATCACCGCGTCGCACGACAAGAGCATCCGCGTCTGGGACGAGACGGACGAGCAGATCTTCCTCGAGGAAGAGCGCGAAAAGGAGCTCGAAGAGCTCTACGAGTCCACCCTCACCACCTCGCTCGAGCAAGACCCCTCGGACCAGGACGCCGACCGCGAAGTCGCCGCGGCCTCCAAACAAACCGTCGAAACCCTCATGGCCGGCGAGCGCATCGCCGAGGCCCTCGAGCTCGGCATGGCCGACCTCAACACCATCCGCGAATGGGAAGACGCCCGCGCCAGCAACCCCAACCTCGCCCCGCCCCAGCGCAACCCCATCTTCCTCGCGCTCGGCAACATCCCCGCAGAGACCTACGTGCTCAACACGCTGCAGCGCATCAAGGCCTCGTCGCTGCACGACGCCCTGCTGGTGCTCCCCTTCGCCTCGGTGCCCATGCTGCTCACCTTCCTCAACCTCTTCGCGCGGCGCGAGATGAACGTCCCGCTGACCTGCCGCATCCTCTTCTTCATGCTCAAGACGCACCACCGGCAGGTCGTCGCGAGCCGCACGATGCGCGGGATGCTCGAGGGCATCAAGACCAACCTGCGGGGCGCGCTGCGCCGGCAGAAGGACGAGATGGGGTATAATATTGCCGCGTTGAAGGTTGTGGGCTTGCAGATGGCCGAGAGGAGTGTTAAGGAGTATGTGGATGAGACGTGGGAGGAGGGGGAGCTCGAGGGGGGGAAGAGGAAGAGGGCTTTTGCTAATGTTTCGTGAGGACGGGGGTGAGGATGTGTGGGTGGGAGGGTGGGAGGGGTGTTGGTGGGTATTGTATATATTGGGAGGGTAGAAAAGGTTGGAATTAAAGTTCTTGGTTGTAATTGCTATCTGTGTGAATGGGCTTGTTTGATGCGAAGACGAGGGTGATGTCAACAGACCCCTGATTGAAGGTAAAGGACTCCGTTTTGCGAAACAAACTCGCGATGTCGATCTAGGACGCCGGTTGGCGTAATTAAGACCAAGGACAACACGAAACATCATTTTCGCCAACTTACAAGCAGCGACAAGCAGATCCTACCTCATCCCACGACATCAAAGAACCCGTGAACGGAGGACAACCGTTTCGGCGTGCGCCCCTAAATACGTTACGACACCCCCACCCATCCACGAGCATCGCCCCGTTCTCAACAGCAACGTGGCAGCAAACGCCTTCCTTCCCGGGGGTCATCGGAGGAGTGGTACATCCCGCGCCGTGTCCCGGTCAACAAACGTCCTCCACGAATCCATCCTCCGTACCCAGGCCATCCGGCCATGCCACGCAGCCAGCATATAGAGCGGGTCATCCTCCACGTATGCTGCATCGGGCGGAGGCGGAGGCGGAGGAGACCGCCGGGCAGTACAAGTGCAGTCCCGGGGTGGATGCGGTGGTGGTTGGGCTCGGGACCCGGTTGGGCACTCGTGGCACTGTAGCAGGCCGGAGCTGTGTTCCAGTTTTATTGGGTGGGATGCCGTGAAGATCGGGCACCGGTGTCCGTAGTGATGGGTAGGTTCTAGGCCGGGCTCGGGCTCGGAGACGGGGAGGTGGGGCCGGAGGTGGCGGGACTCGGCGCCGGCCACGAAATCATCTGCGAATGAAGCGTGTTGCAGTCCGCGTCTCAACGTGGCATTCTGCAGGGTGTCAAGCCCTTGGCGAGAATCTTACTGGAGGGGATCGATGCCGTGGCATTTTTTATTTTATCTCTTATCTTCTCTTCTTTTTTGTGGTTGTTTTCCAAGGTTGGCTCTTGAAGAGGAGGGAAGTATCCGAGCATTTAGAAGCCCGGAATTAGTCCTCCCGCACAGCAGCAGTCAGAACAAAAAAACATAAAACAGAAAAACAAACAATCGACTAAGGACGAAAGCCCCAAAAGACGAGACGACAAGCCAAAAACAGCAAAAGGAAATGCCCAATAACAGGATTGAACTGTTGACCTTCGCATACCATATACAGGAGAACCGGTATTAGTACGACGCTCTAACCAGCTGAGCTAATCGGGCTGTGATTGATGTGAGGAGAAGCCGCTCTTTCCCTTTTGGGAAGCGCACCATCGCGCCTGCCGTGCCCTGCTCAGACCTCTGACCGCACCTGCCATTGCGAGAGTGTGAACCCTCAACATTTTTTTAATTGGATTTCAACAATCAACAAGTGCCCTTCCCTTTATTCTTTTTTTCTATGCCAAGTCCCGACCAGGCTGCGGCTCATCTCGCAGTGCTGCCCAGCTCGGACTGTTGGCGCCGCCGAGACAATGGATTCGTAGAGGGGCGGCGCCACAGAATGCTCCGCCTTGCACACTGCCCCGCTCCGACCCTGAAAGCAGACGACGCCGGCACTCGAACGCTCAACCGCCTGGGCGCGTCGCCGACGAGCTGAATGCCTGAATGCCGCTTACATGGCGTCGCCTGCGACAGATCCGATGAAGCCTTGTCCATAGCCGTTCTTTCGTCTTGTATCATTCGATACCACTGCATTCGATTCGTCTCTTTCTGCGCTTCTCTGCCGTCGTGCGCCCCTGTGAACCTCTTCGAGCCATCTTCCGTCCGCCGACTCCGATCCGACCCTCCCGTCGACCCTCCCGACGACCCGTTTCCGACCCCGTCGCTCCGTCCGCCGCCGCCATGGGCCTCCGCGACAAGTTCCGAAAGAAGCACGACTCGGACGACGAGCCCAGTGCGGGCTCCGCGCCGCCCGAGTTTACCTTCATCCGCACCGACACCCACAGCGCCGAGGTCATCTACCCGCCCAGTGCCGACCCGTCGCGCGCCCCGGGCCACCTCTCGGCCGAATCCCGGTCCAGCTCCAAGCAGCGCCTCAGCCTCGATGTCTTCGGGAGCGGCAGCCACAGCCGGAGCCCCTCCGTGTCCAGCAACAAGAGCTCCGCCACCAGGCGCCTGTCCCAGCGCCTGCACCTGAGCCGCGCCCCGTCCAGTTCCGAGAACGTGCCCGAGTACCTGCCCGAGATTGTGGGCGGCGAAGAGGACAAGGACGGCACCGAGTCGCAGTGGGAGAAGCGCGCCACCATGCTGGCTAGGGAGAACGAGAAGAACCGCAGTCGCCCGGGCTCCCCGACCCACGGCGAAGCCCCTCCCGTGATCCCCAAGCTGCGGTTGGGCGACGACTCGGGCCGCTCCACCCCCACGCCTACCACTCCGAGGGAGGTCTCCTCCAAGGCCATCGACGAGGATATCCAGGAGGCCATCAAGCTGCACGAGGCGGGAGAGCTGGAAAAGTCCACCGCGCTCTTTGGCCGCCTGGCAGACCCCAAGGGGGCCAACAACCCCCTGAGCCAGGTCCTGTATGGCCTCGCTCTGAGGTACGTTCGCCTCCACCCGGTGACGGGAGCGTCCCCAAGGTTGCATGGGGGCGTCATGCGGTTCCATCACACCGGCGCCCGTGTGTTCTTCGCCGGGACGCATCGTCTGGCCGCTGCGCTGGCCACGCGACCGTGGGATTGCCCAATGACCGAGACCGTCACAAACTAACACGCGGGGCCAGGCACGGATGGGGATGTCAACCGGATACGGCCAAGGCCGTGACCTACCTCTCGGCCGCGGCGTCCAATGCCGCCGACGTCGAGCATCTTGCCCTGCAGGCAGGGCTCAAGAAGGGCGGCGCCGCCAAGGGCGAGCTCGTCCTGGCCATCTTCGAATTGGCCAATTGCTTCCGCCAGGGGTGGGGAATCCCCAAGGACCCCATCGCCGCAAAGCAGGTAGGTTCTCCCATTGGCGACGGAGCTGGCGGCGATGCACGACAAGGGAAGGTTTGTCGGAGCCCACTAACACGGCGACTTGCCGCAGTACTACGAAACCGCCGCGAACCTGGGCGACACCGGTATGCTGCCTGCCGCCCGCCAGCGCCTGACACCCAAAGCTGACCACCACCCGTTGCAGACGCCATGAACGAGGTAGCCTGGTGCTACCTCGAAGGATTCGGCACTAAGAAAGACAAGGTCAGTCGTCTCCCATCACGCCTCGCCCTGCCCTGCCTTGCCAGCTGTCCATCACCCCTCGGCACGCCCCTCCCACTCGGGAACTCTTCCCCGAGCTACCCAGCAGACGGCGAAGAACGACCCGGACCGACCGGTCCACTGCTAAATCCGAACGGCACGGCCGTTGCGGTTGGGTTGGGCATCAACGCCCGACGACGACGAATCACAGCCCCTCCCACCCACCTCATCAGGTTGACTGACGCGCAACACACCAACAACAGTACACAGCAGCAAAGTACTACCGCCTGGCCGAGAAGAACGGCAACAAAATCATCGGAAACACCTGGTGAGCAGCCAAAGCCTTCCTTCTCTCTCTTTTGCAGTTCATACCCCCTCCTCCCCCTCCCCCGCGTACGCCCCCCTGCATGGCGTGTCGGACTGCAGCAAGCAGCAGCAGCCGCATACTGTGGGTAGCTGGCTGGGCAGCGCGCTGATAGGCTGTGCGCCCCTCTTTCCGGCTCGCCCTGTTTTTTCGGTTCCTTTTTGTCCCGGAACTTGCGGGCTGAAAAGCTGGGCCGGCCTCGTTCGCGGCCCAGGCCTGGCCTGGCTCTGGCCGGAAAATGGGCCGCAGCCAGTCGCGGTGCGCACCCCCGCTCTACTGAACCGCGGGTCGTGATTGGTCTGGTGGGGGTGGTCGGTCGGGGCGGTCGTGTTTCGCTTTGCGGGGAGGCTTCGCGTCGTCGTGTCGAGTCAAGTTGATGGGTCTTTTTTGCTTTGGTTGTTTGTTCTTGTTGTTGTTCTTGTTCTGCCGTGGGACCGAGGTTGGTTGACTAACTGCGTGGGACACAGGATCTGGAAGGAAAAGTATGACCCCGGCAAGGGCAAGAAGTAGAGCTTGCTTGGCCTGGCTGGGCTCGACGAGGTCCGGAGGATCCCATTGGAGAGGGCGGAAGTGAGTGTTTGGTTGGTTGTTGGACATGCTGTGTACAAGTGCTGTTTTGGGTACTATCGCTGTGTTCTTGGATACGAGTGCGTCTCCCGCGCCGGGCGGAGAGGTATACGCAGCGAGCAATGGTTATTGGATGTTGGCTTCTTTTCTGCATTGACTCGGCTTGGGAACTTACTTGTGTCTTGCTCTCTGCCCTCTTTCCTCTTGGGAAATAGTGTCGGGCGCTTCAGCATCATGCCGACCTGCTTCTCGGGCAGCATCGCCACTGTGGTGCCAAGCGGTCCATCGCATCTCAATTTCGCCCCTGGCGTTGCATTTCTGCACCTTTGTTTACGTTATGGAGCAGCGAGGTTGGCTGGGCCGTGGAAGTCGCCTCATCGGAGGGGCTCTGCAGCGAGTGGGCTGGCTCTGGATCCGGACCACCATTAGGGCCACTACTCCTTAGATGGGGGTCTGGGCTTGGAAGGAGGGGCGTTGAAACGGTTCTGCTTCGGCGGTTGCGGCTGTTGTGTCCTGGTGGTGGTGGTGTTGCAGGTGCGTCTGCATGGTGGCGGGCTGCATTGCAGGTTAGGCTTGTGCTGGGCGGAGGTGGCTCGATGTATCAGGGTTGGTACTTTACAATACAGCGCTGTGAAGGTGAGCGATTGGAGGTCCGTTTGGTGGCGAGGGGTGAGAAAACGGAGGGTGTTGAATGGCCGCTTCCTCTTGTTCCCCTCTTGTTCTTCGTGTCGGGTTTGGTCCCAGGAAACGAGCTCAGGCGATGCCCCTGAAGTGTGGTTGCTTGCCCCAGGGCCCAGACCACGTACACAGTAGCTCTGAGTGCAGTCTTGCGGCAATGGACATGATGCTGCCTCCCCTGAGATCAGCGGCTAGCCGTTGGTCGGACAACAGGACTTTTTAGAGCAGACCGCGGTGAGAGTCGTGTTCTTGAGGTGTTCATCTTGCTCATGACCATGACAGACAAAATTCCCATCGATCTGGTACCCTTGAGACTGTCTTCTCGTTGCATGGTACTCCTACAGTAAGAGTAGCCTTTGGAGTGATGTATGCAACTTGGAGCTGCCCCTAAGTCCTACCCCTTCTCAGGGGAGGACGAAAAGGGGGAAAGACAAGGAAACAGGGCAGTCCCCCACCCAGAAGACACACACTGCAGGAGAAGTTTGGATTGACTGGCCAGCTTGGTGTGTCTCATGAATACTCCATGGGATGTTACTCGGAGTTGCAGACCTCCAGCCTACCCCAGACCTGCTTATGAGCCGGACAGATTTGGTCAGAAGCCCGACGCAACCCAATCTTGTTTGCCCTCCCCGATCGCGTTTCACAGCAGGCTCCCTGCTGCTGCCACTTGTATCTAGCTCTGGATCCTCATTGGCCTCAGAGAAAGGCGGCATGCTGTTGTACGCGGGGGGCAGGTTCGTATTGTCTCACGACAGCCTGCTGTGGAAGCCATCGGGTGGCCGGCGGAGTGCTTTCGACTTGCCAATAACATTGTGCCGAACCAGTTTCACTTTTCTCTTTTTTAATTTGGTCCAAGTATGACTGGAGGAGAGAGACAAAAATGGATATTGACCGAAACCCGGTGGTGAACCACAAGAACAGACCAGTCGTCAGCCGAAAAAAGGGGAGGCAACCCACCCCCTTTTCCTGTGTTGACGACCAGCAAACCAGTCAACCATACCTTTCAACCCGCCCACACCCCTAACGTTACTCCTAAAAACAGCACAACCAAGTGCGACCCGGAACCCGGCAAGCCAAACCGAACCAAGCCTTGCCCATCCCCCTCCCCCAACCAAACCAAACCAGACCAAACCCACCCAGCCAATCACCCCCCGAACCTGCAACCCCAACTAACTAACCCAACCCGCATCGCTGCCCAACCGCCATGCCGCTGCAGCTCGTGCGTGCAGCAAACCAACAGCTGCAGAAAAGCCCTCCCTCGCCAAGTCAAGTCAGGTCAAGTCTCAACCCGGCCCAGCGCCTCGGGGCAGCATCACTCCCCGCCAGTCTCATCCAGCGAGCTGCCAGTCTTGGCCCGGCTAAATCAAGTCTGGCGGGAGGGAAGGGAAGGGAACTGCCGCTGCTGCTGCTGCTGCTGTTCAGCTGGGATGTGGGATTTTTGGCCTTCCTAATCAGTCATGCTGTATACACACATACATCTCTCTCAGGGAGCTCGGTCCCGAAGAGTCAGTCAGTCAGTCAGTCAGTCAGGCCGTGTCATCGGTGTGGAACCAACGGGAGTCCACAACGCCGGGTTCGGGAGCCGGTTTCAGGATTTCGGTAGCGTATGTCTTGTATGCCTTAATAGTAGCTGACTACTGGTGGTATTGACGAACTTGCTCTGTGGGGAGAGAGAGAGCCTGGAGAGAGGTGGAGTGGGGTGGGATGGTGTGGTGGGATGGGGTGGTTGTGGGAGCCCTCGTGAGCGGTGAGTTGGCAACGCATGTGCTACACTACGACGTACGTACTGTTGCTTGTGGTGGTAGCAGCGGGCGAGCGGGGTGGATGGTGTGATGCGGTGCCGTGCTGGAGAGTGTGCCTTGCCCTGTCCTGCTCTGCCTGCCCTGCCTGGAGTGGTAACGTCATGGTAAGCAGACAAGGCGAGCCGGCCATGGCAGCTGTCGGGGTCGGGACAGAGGTATGCTGCGCGCTATCACGGGTGGGTTTATTTCCCCGAACCGGTCTTCCAATAGTGTAACTGCCGTCAGGGCTGGTGGTGATGAATATGACCCTCCCGCCGCCGTGTTAGTCAGTCACGCACACCCAGTCATCTCCCTATCTCCGGGCTTCAGCTCGGAGGGCAAGCCACAGGCTGCTCTTAGCTGGCCATTCGTATCGGCAGACGCTTGACTCGGCCTGCCCACCCTGCTGGAAGCCCTGCTGGGAGACGTCACCCCCTCTCCCCGCGATATTCCAGCCCAGGTGGTTCCCCACGGATCACTGCAGTCAGCGCATTAGCTCCTGCGGCCTCACCCGTCATCACCCAGTCCCGACCGATATCACAAGCACGTGCACATCGCTGGGCTGACAGCCCCGAAAGTAGCTTTTCCAAACAACATCCAATTTTTTTCTCACCCCAGGTTCTGTTCTGCCTAGCCTAGCTACAAAGTCCGCTCTCGAGGGAACGAATAGAAAAGAAAAATAAAGTTTTGTGTGTCCAAGTGAATGTCGTGGGCAGGGCTGTTCCAAGCCTTCCTGCCCGGGGGTGGGTTTCGAGTTAACCCCCCCCATCCAGTTCATCCATCCGTCCAAAGCCCATCTGCTGCTCAGCCCTCCGTGGATGGTGGGCCGGCGAGGTGGGTTGTTGAGTTGAAGAGTGTCGGAAGCCAGGGCCGGCGGCGAGTGAGATCGCGCTCTTTCGTGTGAGAGGCGATGTCGCAGGCTGCTCGGCCCTTCCCGCGAGGGAGAGGCTTCCGAACCGAGGGCGGGCTGTGATATGGCAGCGCCGCCCCCGTGTGAAGTGAAGTGTGTTGTAAACGAGTGTCGTATTGGTATTGTTTCGACAAAGGAAAGGGTTCGTCGTCAGACGTGTGGTTACCATGTCGCAGACTGGTCTTCCGAGCAGGGCACTTCCTCCCATGCACGGTCGACGACAAGTCTGGTTGACAATGGCTGTTGTAAAATCCCTTTCCGTGTCCCAATGCCCAATCTGATGAGGAGTGGTCGGTTCCTGGTCTGTGTACCGTTGAGAGATTTCTCCGCTCGCAAGCGAGACGAGATCCCCAGCCAGACCCCTCAGCGTAGTTCAATGAGGTGTGAAACAGAAGAAGTCGGCGATGTGAAGGTCGTGTGGTGTCGTCCGTCACGGTCGCCCGTCGCAAACAAAAAAAGTCTTTCGTCCCCGGAAAAAAAAAAGCATCGCAAAACCCCCCCATGCCCGCCGTGTTTCGCCGTTGCCAGCCCCCGGGCCTGCCGACCTCGCAGCAAGGCGTAGTAGCCCAGAACCCCATCTGCTTCCCATGCCGAGCGCCAAAGACGAGAGAGAGAAATAAGCAGCCAACACAAGATTAGAGAGTTGAGATGCGCCGCCAAAAGGAGAAAAAATCAGAGTGAAAAACAAAAGCCAATGCTCGCTTGCTAATTTCTCAGAAACACGAAAGAAAAACTCAAACAAGACCAAACTGAGATGGAAAGCGGCGGGGGCGACCCCTGTGTTCCAGTCCAGGTGCCGCAAGAGAGAAACAAACTTCCGGTTGCGTGAGCGGCCGATGATGTCTGTGTTGTCGCGGGAGCGTATCAAGTGTATGTTGTGGCCGAAAAAAATAGAGGAGAAATGCGCAAGAACAAAGCAGCAAAAAAAGAATCGCTTCAGCGTCGATGCATGTCGTCATGTCGTCGCCGTCCGTGGGGAGTCATGCTCGCTCATGATCATGATCGTGGCTTGTTGGGTCATAAAAGTCGTAAAAGGTCATAAAAGGGGTGCTCATAGCACACACACATCTGTTTAAGCGCGGTCCTCGCCACCGACGGCCGCGGCGTTGTTACTCTCCGCGACCATCCTGGCAAAGGTCCGGACAACGTCACGCGGGATCTGGTCCCAGAGCAGCGACCGAGTGTACACCTCGGCGGCAGTCGACTGCTTGTCGGAGCTGCGGATATTGGCCAGGGCCTCGGCAAGATTGCGTCTACCAAGGCTGCCCGTCGACCTTTCGGTCGGGAGCGCGCCCTGGAGGAAATCGTGCGAGGTCAGGTCGTTATACTGCGCGGCCGACAGCGAGAAGATCTGCTCGTTGGTCTGGTGCTCGGTGGGCTGGGTCAGGACGTCGGCCATGTCGCCCAGCACCGACGGGACGACGTGGTCGACCATCGGCGCGGCCATGGACAGCGACGGCTGCGACGCCTGGGCCCAGGCGGAGGAGGAGGTGGACGAGGAGGGCTGGGGGGCCATGGCGGCCTGGAGGCCCGAGGCGACCTGCGCCACGCCGGCATCCTTGAGCACGTTCTCGAGGAGCGTCGCCGAGGCGGCGCGCACGTCCTCGGAGACGCGCGGGATGCTGGGCGTCGACGAGCGGCTCGAGAGCACAAAGGCGCCGACAAGGAAGAGCATGAAGAGGAGCCCGCCTTGCTGGGCCGCCGGCTTCTCGGCATCCGCCGTCGACGTCGTGGGCAGGGCGACAACCTCGGGCCGCTTGGCGGCCGGCACGATCTGCATTTCCTGCTTGACCTCGGAAGCGGCTTGCTCCATGGGAAACTCGCCGAACATCGGCATGTTGTCCCAGGAGCAGTCCATGGCCATGCCTTCCATCTCGGCAAAAGCTCCGGGGAATCC
>FTCU01001081.1_pt1 | contig 21857 bp, 33 predicted proteins | sample 1639521 | NCBI WGS metagenome assembly FTCU01 (sample SAMEA3914864, study PRJEB12502) | metagenome | biome: forest; material: soil | place: USA | collected 2012-03-12 | depth 0.3 m
GCCCAAGACTGTTGAGCTAGCGATGCAGACAGCACAAAAGCTTTTGCAGCGAGAAATTACCCCGCAGCCAGCCATGCCGAATTGGAACGTGGACGACCCCACTTGCCCGGGTTCTGTGCATGGCCCAGGCCGCGCTCTCAGCTCTGCCTGGTCCGTCTGTCTAGGGTTCTCAACCGCCGGCCAACGCCCGCTGTCTTCCGCTGGCAGCGCACTGATCGCCGAAATCTCGCATGCAACCACACGGGATTCCATCGTGCATTTGGCCGGCTGCTGAGCCGATCTCCGGCCGTTTTGCTCGTTGCGGTTAACTATTCCAGCAAGTAATTCTACATGTCGTTTTAGCGGCAACAACCTCTCTCCGTGTTCAATTGCTCCTCCGCCTGTTGCGTCGTGCGCGTGCAGGCGAAGCCGCAACCTGACAAACGGCAAATCAAGCTCGGCCATGTCCACGGACCCCAGCCTCGACAGCCAAACAACAAGCGGGGGCCCGTCCAGAGCTCCAGCCATTCGCCACGGTCGACCGGGGGGGGGTCGACGAATGAGCGAGCATGCATGCATGCGAGGAGCCCGGTTTCCTGCCCTGCTCTTCCGGTTGGCACGTTGCGGGTCTGGTCGGCCGACAGGGGCCGTGGACGGGCTGGAGCCCGTTCAAGCCGCCGCATGGCAGCTCGATGGCCGTGGCGGGGATTCGCACGGAGTGGGGTGACCCATTTCGGAATCCTCCTCGTGAGCAGTGTCGAAGGAGACACCCTTCGTCCTCGGGAGCACAGCCGGGGGGTGCATGTCGCCCCGCGGTTGTTGGCTTCTTGAGCCTGCAGCTAATGGCGGCGCTGGCGGTGCGCACCAGTCCCTCTGGGGAGCATCTGTCACGTAGGGCTCATAGTTACTGCCGTGCTATGGCATCTCTCGGCCTGGATTCCGTCAGCCACATCGGGTCATCGACCGCGGCCTGACTTGCAGCACGCAAACCGTGGTTGCTGGACCCAGTCAACGTGCCTGACCCCGCAACTGGAGGGGCAATGATGCCCTCGAGGCTTCCTTTTGGCACCCTGCATTCCGCATTTGTAAGTGACTGTTGGGCATCACTTCCAGCCCTTGTATTTGTAGAATGGTTCCTGATCCTGCCCGCCAGCCTCCAGGCGCCAACCTCTGCTTGCCTTGTGCTGCAAGCTCGGGAGCAGGGTGGGGACTGTATTGACTTCTGTCACCCCCAGCCATCTACTTATGCCCTTGGAGGACCTCCTGGATCTTGTTGCCTAGCTCTTTCCCCGTTCGTCCTTTCTCTTGTTCCACCCGGTACAGTGAGAGAAACATCAAGGTCCACGATTCCTCGTTGCCGTTGAACTTTAGATGCCACCAGGCGAGCGCCTCCTATGAGCTGTTTTGGTCCGATGACGGTGTTTATGTACTTCGCTGAGCTCATGCCAAAGCTGCAGCAAACGCTATAAATACCGGGAAAATCGCGTGCCCGAGGGTGCAGCCCGGGAGGGAGGAAGGCATCGGTTGGTCCTCGGACGCCTGTGTATGTGGCATCCGCTGCTCAACTCTCGGCCGGATCGCCTTGACACAACCGAGTCCTGTGTTCCAGGTTTTGTTTGACATGCTGGACCTCCCTGCTTGCTGGCATCTCCTGGCCAGCTTTGCAATATTGACCCGGCACTCTAACGGGCTTTGCAGTTCTGAGGTCCTCCGGGATAGATGGGAGTTACGATTCTCAGTGATGTCTTCTTTTATCTTGGCTTCATTCGCGCCCTCAGATAAAAAGCTCCTCTCTTATCTTTGCCTATGTCAACGCAACGAGGTTGGCAGCTACGAGACTTTGCCCCTTCTCTATGAGGTAAGATACTAGGGGAAAAAACTGCGTGACCCTTGGCTTAACCTGTGGTGTAATAGTGACTGCCATTGGCCTGGAACTTCGTTTTACAGTTGTATATTTCAAGAGAAACAAGATGCTCATGATTCATTTAAAACGAACTGAGAATGGGTCTATATTGTGAGTAACACGATGGACTAAAAGCAGTCTGTTGAAGTGGCCCAGTTGCCCAAATACATCATTCATGTAGGAAATTCTTCAGTGTTGTGGAGTTTTGCAACACGGTATTAATCATGTTTGCACTGCCGTATTGTTCCCTGGTGTTTTTCATGGTTTCGTAACCAACTCCAGGGGCACAAGAGGTCGTGACGTTCCGGCACGACCACAATATGCCTAAAATGCAATATTTGGTCGACCTTATCATCATTCAGGGGAAAAGAGGGCTTCCACCAAGCTTATTCCATGTTTAGTATCATGAAGGAAAGACGCTTGGCGTTTTAAAGATGGCCCTCAAGTTGCTCACAAGAACAGACTCGAAGTACTTCCCTCGGTACCTGAAACACCGGGTGATACTGAGACAACAACCAAATACCCCTTCGAAGCAGATCGCCCAATTCAGACCACCTTGACTTTTGACAGCCAAACCCGATGCTTGACGGTGGCGTCCAGCCAGTCAGGCAGGTCAGAAGGAAAGAAAGTGAGGGCGATCCCGGGGTTCCAGACCGCAATCTCCTCCTGGGTACTAGAGAGACAGACCCCACGGCTCAGTCAGATGCAAGAGAAGATCACCAAGAACCTTGCATGCTGACAGCGGTGTGGGTGGTAGTGGAAGAGGCTAGGCCGGCGCTGGAAACGGAATTTATTGGTCCGCAAGGGGGCGTCCCGGTCTGCCGGTCGTCAATATGGCTGAAGGCGGGCCCAACAGGCTGAATGCGACGTGATTGCAGGCCAGCACAACCGCGAGAGAGCCACTCAGGTAGCCGACCCATAGTGGCAGGCATAGGCGAAAGGACCGATCAGAAAATTTGCCGGTGCACACTCCCGGACGTCTGTGGGAGGTGGACAATGGACATGTGGCTAGCGGCTCGATGGCGCCCTCTCGGCGACAACCCCGTCTCCGAGGCATCCCCATCACAAGTTCCCAACCGCTGAACCGCAGAATATTACTCGCCATTGCGATTGCCGCCAGAACCAAGACGCGGGCAGTGGTCTATCCTCGGAGTTGGACCGCCGCTCAGGTTGCGGCGGCATGGCTGCTCCCTCGTCCGAGTCCTGTTTGCTAGCGCCAACAAGCTTGGCCCTCGCCGAGGCAGCTCCACCAGGAATCCCGATCCAGCTTCCGGGGCGTGGTGATCCAACGGCGTGGTTGCGGGGTGGCGTTCGGCCAGCTTGCTTTCTCTCCCTAGCTCCCCGCGGACCCCTGGCCAACCCACCCTTGACCTTGCTTCCCCCGCATCCAACGGTCTCGGCGCCGCTTGGCAAATAGCCATTTTGCAGATATCCCAGGTGGTTTGCAGTAATAGCGGCCTAAAATCTATCTGCCGAAAAGGACATTCCGCACCACCCCGGAGAGCAGGAGGGACCAGTCGGGCGCGGCCCCTCCCTCCGGCATCCAACCAAGGCGGTTGGGTTGGCTTTGTGATGACCATCGGCCATCATCGCAAGTCCATCCCGAATCCTGCTCATCCTCGGCCCCGTCCCTTGTCTTGCGGTGCCAGCCATGGTCGCCACTCCCAGCGGCGTTCATGCTCAAACGGGGCTAGCATCATTGGGGTTTATGATATCATTGGATGGGCCGGACAGTGGCCACAACCGTTCCGCTTTCCCGTCTGCATACTCCGTAGGTATACCACCATAGGAAGGTGGCCAAGGGAGCGGGGGTGTAAGGGAGGTTCACGGCGCGTTGGATCCATCCCATGCGCTACCACCATAAGCCGTTCGGCCTGGTGTTATATTATAGCCACTTGTAGATCCCCTGCTCAGATATCTTTTGTACCTCCCGGCCCCGCGCATCAACTCCGGTTCCCTTCTTTTCCTCCCCTCGGTGTTGTGATTGTTGCCTCTTCTGACAGTCGCCAGCCATCTCGAGTTCCTTCTTCCCCTTTCCCCCTCCTCACTTGCCTACGCGAAGGGCACCCCCGTCTTTCAAGATGGATCCGGAGAAGGAAATTGGTCAGTCCTGCCGCCATACCGGATCGCCGTAGCCACCTGAAGAAAGCACTGACTCTTCCCAGCTCGGCAGGTTGAGCAGTCCCGCATCAACTCGTCCAAGGATGGCGACCTCTCCGACCTCAGCGGGCCCGACTCGCAGCTCGAGTGGACCGAGGAGGAAGAGACGGCCATTCGCCGCAAGATCGACTGGCACACGGTGCCCCTCGTGACTCTCCTCTACATGCTCACCTTCCTGGACCGCATCAACATCGGGAATGCGCGCATCCAGGGCCTCGCCGTCGACCTCGACCTCAACCAGGGTGTCCGTTTCAACTGGGCGCTCTCCATTTTCTACATCGTCTACCTGCTTGTCGAGGTGCCCAGCAACATTCTCCTGAAACGCATCGGAGGGCGCTTTTACCTCCCGCTCCTGGTCTGCGGCTTTGGGCTGGTGTCCATCTGCACTGCGTTTACGGTCAACTTTGAGGGCCTGATGGTCGCCCGCGTGTTCCTGGGCATCTTCGAGGGCGGTGCTATGCCCGGGATGGCCTTCTTCCTCAGCTGCTTTTACAAGCGGAACGAGCTGCTCTTTCGCATGGGCATCTACGTCTCGGCCGCGTCCATCGCCGGCGCGTTTGGCGGTCTGCTGGCGACCGGTCTTGCAAGGGTTCCGGAATGGGGTGTCGGCTCGATGCGAATTCACACGTGGAGGAACATCTTCTTTTTTGAAGGACTGATAACCATGATCGTTGGCTTGGCGGCCCCGATTTGGATGCCCACGAGCCCCGGCGGTGCCTACTTCTTGTCGGAGCGGGAGAGGCGCATCGCCGTGGAGAGGCTCATCCGCGAGAACAAGGCAGATCCTGCGGCTGCCGTTACGTGGCAGGACATCCGACAGGCCGTCTTCTGCATCCACAACTACACCTGCGCCCTGGGCTTCTTCCTCATCAACATCACCGTGCAGGGCCTTTCGGTTTTCATGCCTACCATCCTCAAGGACCTGGGCTGGACCGACACTATGGCGCAGCTCTATTCGGTCCCCCCCTACGTTGCCGCGTGCCTGGTCGCCGTCGCTGTGGCTTACGGGAGCGACAAGTCGCACCAGAGAGGCATCTGGCTGGCCTCCTTCTCGATCCTGGCAATCATCGGCTTTGCCATCCTTCGGTGGGTCGAGACGCCGAACATCCGGTACATGGCCTTGTACTTCGTGACTGTGGGGGCTTTCCCCGGCGGCCCGGGCTTTCTGAGCTGGGCTATGAACAATTCAGCCGGCCCCTCGGTGCGCGCCGTTACTTCGGCATACGTTGTCACTCTCGGCACGATCGGCGGTATCGTCGCGACGTCAGTTCCAGCCTGCCCCTCCTGTTTTGTTGACATCCGCTGACTTGTGGGCGATTTGTGGGCGATATCAGGTGGACGTACAAGCAAGCCGATGCTCCCAAGTACTACACCGGCCATACCATCAACCTCGGTGGCCAAATCGCTGCCGGCTGCTTGGCCGTCTTTGGCATCTTTTACTGCATGTACGAGAACAGGGCGCGTGCGGCTGGGAAGCGGGATCACCGGCTCGAAGGCCTCACCGAAGAGGAGCAGGGCGCGTTGGGCAGCAGGCATCCCGAGTTCCGGTATTGGACTTGAGGGAGTGCTGGTGTTTCGCGGGCTCAGGGGCTGAGGTTGACTGCGGCTGCTCTATTGCCTGAAGGCGGAGTGAGAATTGAGAATGTGACGTTTTCAGGCGTCTTACTAGGACTCCCATGGAATAATGAGATATGCGAGAGGCAAGCTTCGATGCTATGGTCAGCCGCCGAGGCCGCGGCTATCGCGAAGGGTACGCTGACGTCTCCGCAAAATGCTCGAATTGATTCAGGCCTCTCGAGATTTAAAGGCTTCAGGACCTGGTATTTCCAGCAGCACAGCAAGTTACCTGGTCAGTTTTCGTCAACCCGTAGCTATGTCTTCACGGGGCTGCAGGAATCGTCAATGGGGCTGTCAATGGGGTCCTTAACGGCGTTATCTTGTCGATGGGTTTCCTGCAATAGGTCCGCTTCTTCACTTAGATTGTGGCATCTATCTCAACATCAATTTAGCAGCGGCTGACAACGACAAAGGACAGCAAGTCAAATTGGACTCAGCTTTCTAAATCTCGAAAAACTTTGCAATGCAAAACTCTAGAATGTATTAACGGCTTGGCCAGATGCATTGAGAACTGGTCCTGAGACATTTAGAAGAGCTCCTTGCACTTAAATCTCCGAAAGCACTACCTTTGCCTAAACGCAACACGAACTGATCGTTAGGTAACTCTAAAGAACTTCCTAATAAGTCGCTCTCCTCTAATTAACTCTCTACTTGTTGTCCTCAGCCATATGCTGGTCCTCGTTTCCCCCTCGCGCTCCGGCTTAGCTAAACGCAATGCGAACTGATCCTCAACTACTCTCGAAGAGTCTCTTCCTTCGAAATGCAACAACTTATCTAAACGGAATGCAAAATTGATCGTTGATTATTGCAAGAGCTCCTTGCCTCTGAATCTCTAACAGCAAAACCTTCGCCCAAATGTAGGTAATTACCATGAACTGATCTTCAACTAGTTCCCGACTTGGCGTTGACACTGAATCGTTCGTCTGCCATGCAAATAAATTGTACCATTAACACGGCATGCTGCCTTGTCTAAAAGAATGTTACAGGTCCAGAATAGGCTCCATTTCCAAGTCGAATATTACCTCCTCCCAATACCTCCCCGGCCAAGGTGAAATTCAGATTACTTTCCCACCAGCACTCTTACACGGCGAACTCCCGACCGCTTTACAGACCCAAGACAGCCATCATGAGGCCACCGCCAAGAACGGCAAGCACGCCCGAAGTCCATCCCGTCCTGGCGGCACCGGCAGTCACCGGCTTCGTGGGCTTCGGCGCAGCGGCGGTGACAGTCCCGTTCAGGCGGGGACCGCCAGTGGGCACGGTCACGGCCATGGTGGTCGGCGCAGCAGTGGCAGGAGCGCACTGGACGCAGACACTCGGGCCAGGGGCTCCCGGGGTGCAGCCGGGAACGACGCGAGTAGTGCGCTCGGAGGGGGCGAGGGGTGAAACGGTCACGGTCTGCGCCGTCGTCTTGGTCGCGCCCGGAGCGCCGCAGGACGAGTCGTGCGCCGAGCAGGTGATGGTCTGGGGAATCGTGAAGACCCCCGTCGTCTCGGGGCAGATGGCCGTCGTGAATGTCACGACCTCGGTCGTCACGTGGTTCACGGGGCAGTGCGTCACGGTCGGCGGGCACGACGTGACGGTGTAGGTGTGAGTGGTCGTCTGCGTGATCGTGCTCCAGGTCCGCGTCGCCGGGGTCGTAGTGCTTTCGGTGCTGGAGGTGACGGTCGCGGAAGAGCTGCCAGTGGTGGATGAGGACCCGCTAGCGGAGCTGCTGGAAGAGAGGCTGGAGGTCGTGGAGGATGCTGACGAGCTCGTGGCGCTCGAGGTCTCGGTGGAAGAGGTCTCGGTCGAGGACGAGACAGACGTGGAGGTGGAGGACTCCGACGTCTCTGACACCGTAGACGAGGTGGAGGTAGAAGTAGACTCGGCAGAGGTGGACGAGGTGGACGACGTGGATGAACTCGAAGTCGTGCTAGTTTCCGTTGACGAGGTTGAGGTCGTGCTTGTTTCCGTCGACGAGGTTGAGGTCGTGCTGGTTTCTGTCGAGGAGGTCGAGGTCGTGCTGGTTTCCGTCGATGAGGTCGAGGACGAGGTCGAAGTCGAAGTCGCAGTCGAAGTGGTCGATGTCGATGTCGTGTCGGGTTGGCCACACTTGCCTTCGATGATCGGAACAGAATTCGCCCCAGTTCCGATGGCAACAAGCTCGGTACCGCAATCATCCGATTGACCCAGCCAAATCTCTCTGTTATCCCAGTCGTACACCACAAAGGCAGAGCGCAGGAAGCTGGGTTGAGCGTCAGTCATTGTCAAATTTGAGTGAAAAAAAAAGAAGGGGGAAAAGAAAAAGAAAAGAAAAAAAGAAGAAAAAAAAGGCCAAAGTAAAGCTAGCTCCAGAGACCCTCAAGATCGTCAAGAACAAGCAAAAACGGCCCAGATTTGACGTACGTATCACCAAGAACAGGAAAGCCTGGGCCAATATCAGCATCTCTTCTTCAAGCTTCACGTTTGTGTGTTGTAAAACGTACTGTCTTCAAAGGCACCCAGGACGCAAAGATTGCTACCCGGGTAGTGCCAGACGAAATCGTAGTCTTTTCGGTCAGGTTAGTCTTCTTTGGGTGTTTGAGCGTTGTCTGGGGAGCCTCGGGAGCCGTTGACTCCCGAGGAAGGTCAAGGAATATGGGACTCAAACTTGACACGTACATCGCACATTGATGGTGGTCTCGCCGAAAGTGAAGTCAAGCGAGCCACCCTCGCCCGGATCGGTACAGTCCACGGTATACAGGTCTGCGCTCGGGACATATTGGGCAGACGGGAATGCGGCTACAAGCTTCGAGAAAATGGCGGAGGGCAGGGCGCTGAGGGTATAACCGCTGTCCAAGAGCACAGGCTGGCCCTTGCCTCCACCCGGGGTCGTGTAGACCTCAACCACGCTACCCCCAGGCTGGTTGACCGAGATGCCGTTGAGGTAGACCCAGTATCGTGTGTAACCGTCAGGGGACTGGGCGGCAGGGATGATGGGACGCTTGACGAGGTTGCCCGAGTACTTCTTGACGTCGATGCCACCAAAAATGACGGCTCCTGCAAGTCGGCGTGGTGTCAGTAGACTTGTCAAACCCAGTCGAGCTGAACCAACACGAAGGGCGTAAACCTACCCCGCTCGCTATCGAAGCCCCTCAGGTCCAAGCTGAACGCCCGGCTGTTGATAAGCCCCTTCTCGGCGAGAGAGTCGATGACAAAGGGATACGGCGAAGTCCAGCCCATCAAATCAGGCCCGGCGCCCATGAGCCCAACGACGGCGTGGGCGCTGTCATAGGCGGAGCCGAAAATCTGTTGCGGGATCTTGGCCGCTACAGGCAGTTCCTGGTGTCAGTCTGCAACGCAGTCTATCTCTACTCTCCTAAGGCACTAGAACTTACAGCCGATGCTGACATAGTCGACGACGTACTCAAAATCAGCGTAGCCCGTTCCGTAGGTGACGTGACCTTGCGCGCCGGTGTCGACGAGGCTGGTAGAGTAGGTGAAGCGAGGCTGTGCGTTGCAAAAGTCGGGAGTGGTCGACTTGGAGCAGACAGGGTTGACCCAGAGCTCAGAAGAGCCAGTGTCAAACTGGACGGGGACGACCTGGCCAGGGGTGCCAAGGGTGATCTGGATCGTGTATAGCGTCCCGGACTGCTGGCCAAAGCTGTCGGTGGCGAGCTGCCTCTTGGTGACGTTGGCGTGCTTGCCGACGAGAGCACCACCCTCCTGGCCGAGGATGGGATAGCGGACAAGCCCATCCTCCTGGACCATTCGGTTGTCATCGACGAGAAGGATCCCGGAGCCGAGAACGGCAGCCGGGAGGAGAGCGGCGGTGTAAAGAGCGAACGACATGATGGGCCGTGAAAGAGTGAACGACCCAACACGCAACACAGGAAAGACAACGAAAAAAACGAGCGACTGATGAGCCTTCGTCGTCAAAGTCAAGAGCCCTCCCCTCCCCCGGCCCCAAAATCTGGGCATCGAGGCATTTATTCAACCTCGACCTCCCACCAGTCAGCCCTGACCCATTATTCCGCCGTTACCCCTGAATCGGTGCAAATCCGTCCCCGATGAGGCTCAACGGAGCCCCATCCTCAGCCCCTCGTTAGCCCTCGAGTGTGGAAATTGCTTTCGGTGCTTGGCAGATCCGCAGTCAGCTTTCAAGACCAGGTCGTTTGCGCCAAGCCCCAGCGCTGGAGCCTCATGATGCTCTTGGCGTGGGGCATGCGCCCTCCCCAGCCAATCTTCAGTGAGGAACGCAGAGGCTTCCTATTTGGGCAGCAGGCAGGCGGTGCATCGCACAAGCATCTCCTTGCTTGCAACAAGGGCCAAGCAGGGACCCGCAGCCTTGGCAGGGGAACACGCGAGACATGAGATGAGGGGAGCGACCGAAAACGACCGCGCCTCGCCAAAAGAAAACATCCCAGCGACGCGGAACTGTGTGCCGGCTTTCGTTGTGGGCTGGAGTCATGGCGGGCCAGCCGCAGCCGCAGAGCCGCACAGCCAACGGCAGGCTCAATAGTATTCGGAGATGTTGACGGGAATTCATCCAATGAAGCCGGGTCTTTCTTGCTCTCAACTCAATCCTTGGTGTTCAATATTGGCGCCAAGGATGGGCTGACCAAGATGCTGGCCCAATGGCGGGAACTTGACTTTGAGTCGTCACCGCAATGCCCAGTGTGGAAGTTTCAGTCACATGCAGCAAAAAGGGGTTCTGGAACGGCGAGAAGAAACCCTGTCTCTTCCAAATCGTGTTGGCTATTCGCAGCAAGGCACCTGAAAACGCCACGTTCTCAGCGACAAGAGAAACAAATGGCAGCCGCTGTCAACCGAAACCCTTGAGACGGCAAAACAACCAGCACTCCCTCCAGTCCAGTAACTACCTGAATTGTTGGATCCAGGGATGACTGCTGCCTAACGCCCTAATCAAACCTTATATCCTTGAACCAGGGCCTTGAGGGGTAGACAACGACATTGGCTACAAGTAACCCGGACTCTGTCTTCGACCGGGTTGTCGATGGGGTCGTTAGTGGAGTTGCCAATGTGGTTGTCAAGGGGGTTCATTCCAATCTTGAATCGGTTAGGCCCTCCTGAGATCCGGCCTGCTCTTGCTGAGAAGTGTGATGTGTGGGAACACCTCGACGTTCATGACTGCGAGGGTGAGACCGAGCACGAGGCGGTATCCGAGAACCAGCATGAGGCCGAGGACCACGAAGCCGAGACCCAGGATGAGTCCGAGGACAATGAGGAGTAGAGAGTCGGAGGAGAGTTCAGCAAGTTCTTAGGAACTGTCCGGGGATCAGTTCGCATTGCGTTTACAACGGGATTGCATTCCGGAGTTCAGGGGCAGGGGGACTTCAAGGCAAGGAGACTCTTCTGAAGTACTTAGTACAAGGGCTAAGTTTTTTTTTCACCCTTTACAGGTAGGTAGGTACCTACCTTAGGCAACTTTGACGTGCTCTCTTCCAGTTGTCTTTTTCCCCCTGGCCTTTCCTTTTTCCTACTAAATATATTTTTCCCCTTCTCTCTTTTTTCCCTTTCTCTCTTTTTTCCCCTTCTCTCTTTTTCTATCTTCTTTCTTTTTTCCCCTTTTCTCTTTTTCTGTTTTCTCTCTTTTTTCCCCCCTTCTCTCTTTATTCCCTTACTCTTTTTTTCCCCCTTCTCCTTCTCCTCTTTATTTCTTTCCTTTGTCTACAAGTAGATACGATTCTATTTTGATTGAGAAGAGAGGCCAACTTCACTCGGTACTTTGGCTGGGGTTAAAACATTAACTAGTAGGTACGCAACTACAGTAAGTTCCTTGTGGGGCGGGAAGCACCCCACAGGACCTTTCCGGCACATGCTAAGGGTTCGCGCCGGCGGACGCAGCGGGGAGAACATCCCGGGAGATCATTCCCGGCATCTGGCCCCTCACGGGGAGGAGAAGCCCGAGACTGGAATCAGCCAAAAACTTATAAACGACGGGCAGTTTAGAGGCCGACCAAGTCGACCAGAAAAACTTAGCTCTTACACTCCCTCGTCAACTCCAGGCACAACCTCCCTCGATCTACCTCTCACCGACCACTAACCCCAATTCTGTTCTCGACGCTCGCGTCATGGCGACCAACACAATGAAAGCTGCAGTGTGCAAGGAGGTGAGACAGCAGCTAACCCCTCATCCCCTCTCCCTCGTGCACCGACAGTCCAAACTAACAACTCGCCTGGCTTCTTGCTCCCCGCCGACGACAGATGGGCAAGCCTCTTGTGATTGAACAAGTCCCCATCCCCGAGCCCACGGGCCGGCAGATCCTCGTCAAGGTCAAGGCCGCCTCTCTCTGCCACTCGGACCTGAGTATCATAGATGGCGGGTTTGGCCCCCTTCCGGTGCCCCTCATCGTGGGGCACGAGGCCGTCTCGGTCGTCGAGAAGCTCGGCCCCGATGCCGCAGCGTACGGCATCAAGGTCGGGGACGTGATCGGCACGCCCCTGTGGCAGGACATGTGCCTCCAGTGCGCCGACTGCCGCACTGCTGGTCCCCAGTTCTGCCCAACCATGCAGATCATGGGCATGAACACGGCGGGGTACTTTGCCGAGTACGCTCTTGTGGATCCTGCAACCGCGGTGGTCATCCCGCCTGCCCGTGCTGAGCGGCCTTCTGCCCTTGCGCCGGTCTTCTGCGCGGGGATCACCGTGTGGGACGCCCTGGAGCGTGCCGACCTGAAGCCTGGCCAGACCGTAGCTGTCGTCGGCGCTGGTGGCCTGGGCCAGACCGCCGTCCAGTACGCCCACGGACTGGGCGCAAATGTCATTGCTCTTGACATCAGAGACGAGCAGCTGCTGGCCTGCAAGGCGGACAACACGGCAGATGAGATCGTCAACACCACGGGCCTTGACCCGGCAGCGCTTGTTGCCCGAACCAAGGAGGTGAACAATGGACGGCTGGTCGACACGGCCATCGTTTGCTCGGGCACCGTCCCGGCGTACAACACAGCTCTCGCCATTGTCAAAGCCGAGGGTAGTGTCGTTGCGGTCGGTTTGCCGCATCAGCCGATTCCCGTACACGCCGCCATGGTCTCTGTAAAGGCCATCAAGTACGTGCACACCCCCAATTCTAGATCCTGGGTGCCCACCACGCGGGAATTGTTGCTGATCTTCCTTCACTTGCAAGACTCATCGGCGCAAAGGTTCCGGGCCAGATGGGCACACAGAGGTGCGTCGACTTCGTGTTGAGAAAGGGGCTCTACCCCAGGATCAACCCCCGAAAGTTTCAGCTGGAGGACATCAATGAGATGGTCGAGCTCATGAAGGCGGGCAAGGTAGAAGAGGGTCGGATGGTCGTCGAATTCTGAGACAGACACTGTGTTATTATTGAGTTAAGCTTCGTAGTGGGAAACAGATTAGCGTACCAACGCCCGGAAACTTTCAACTCCCATGCCGGGGTCATTGATCAGCGAGGAGTTGGAATCCACAGAACCGGGACATTGTGAGAGGGGCCCCTGAGGCCGGACTAATTACCTAGGTACATAGCCTAGGTACTACCTTTAGGGATAAACATCACTCGTCGATGGGATACACGCATGGCATTGACCACGGTCAAGATGAAGAAGAGTGCGTGACTGGCGCGTGACTGACATTAATACCGGTCAATTGTGCTGACCGGTTCCTGCGAGGTAGCTCAAGTCCCAGGTAATAATTGGTAATAGTAGCACCCTCGGCTATGCGGGGTGAGCACTGTGCCACTCGATCAGCGTTCCACCGGCCGGGATGGCCGGCCTCTCCCGTGTCTCAGATTTTCTCGGGCAACAAAAGCATCGGACGCTGATCGCGAAAATACCCTCAGTTGAACCCCATCATACAAGCGGAGCAAGCCCGAAAGCGACACATTGTGCTGCGTCCGCCCGAACTCCACACCAAGATTCCTTTACAATCACTCCTCCAGCAGGATCGTCATGGCAGCCCCCGCCACAGCTAAGCCCGAGCTCACGGCATGGGACCGTGTGAAATTCGTTGGTGTCTGCTTTCGGACCAGTACGCCCCCCACCGTCTCTCCCGGCATTGCAGTGGCAGCAGTTGCTGAGCAAGAGTTCTCCTTCAGTGGCCGCACTGGTCGGTTCCCTCCTCACCGCTGCTTTCCGCGGTGAAGGGGGAGCATCGACGTTTAAGCGACACGTCCTCTACAGCACCCTCAGGACGTTTACCAGAAACAACAGCACGAAGCAATTGCAGTGAGTGTTCTCGCCGAGAGGGCAGGGCATGGTAATTGTATGTCAGCTCACCCGGTCTCTGAACAGGGCGAACGCCGCGACAGCCATCGAAACCTACGGCGAATTCGTCAAGAAGAACTCACTCGCATCGGAGATCGTGGACTTGTCTGACGGCACCCAGGGAGTTTGGTTGGGGGACAAGTCTGAAGGGACTGTGATCTTGTGGCTGCATGGTGCGTTACTGCGATGTGGAATTGGTGGCTCCATAGATTTCGGTTGGAAGTGGTACTGATCCTCTAATAACTGGATCTAGGCGGCGGATACGCAGCTCCCTTGAATTCGGGGCATCTCCAACTCGTACACGACGCGATCCAAGCAGGCAACTCCAAAAACGTCAAGCTTTCTTGCCTCTTCCTCCAATACGGTAGCCCTCCCCTCCCGGATACCTACCTTATCTTCAAACTGCCCGGGATGCTGATGTTCTTCGACGACCAAAAAGACTTCGCGCCCGGGGCTGTCTATCCCCGCCAGCTCATCCAGGCTGCGGCGGCGTTGAGATACCTCACCACCACAGCGGAAATTGTTGAATCTCGGGTAAGCAGCCTCGAAGCATCCCCGGCGAAACTGGGTTTTGGCGCCAGGTGAATGCCCCACGATTCGTCTCAGAAGATTGACAGAGGCGTCGCTCCCAACCAGATCATTGTCGCCGGCGATTCGGCAGGCGGAAACATCAGCCTTGGTCTGCTCTCACACGTCATGTACCCGCATCCATCGATCCCGTCGCTCAACCTGTCAGAGGACCTCAAGGGTCTCATCCTCCTCTCGCCATGGGTCACGTTTGACCAGACGGCTCCCGCGATGAGCCAGAACGCCAACAAGGACATGCTGGAGAAGTCGGTGCTCAAGAGGTGGTCCGATGCCTTTATGGGCGGCGCCGAGGATGACAACTACAACACGCCGCTGATGGCGGATGGAGATTGGTGGAAGGGCCTGCCAGCCAAGGAGGTCTTGATCCTGGCCGGGCGGGATGAGCTCTTTGTCAGCGATATCGAAGAGTTTGTCAAGAAGCTGAATGTGAGTGTCGAAAAAAAAGAGGAAAATGGTCCCCCTGTTTCGACCCCTCACACACGGCTGACGTGCGTTCGAACAGATCCACAACGAATCCAAGACGGCTGTGCTGGTAGCAGAGGGTGAGGCCCACGATATGCCTGTTCTCGACCGCATCTTGGGGTTCCCGCCTGGCAAGCAGGCAAACAAGCTGGAGGAATGGATCTTGGAGCGGGCTTAGTAGGAGAACATTGGGGTCAAGGAACAATTTCATCAAGAGGCCAATCATCGCAAAGGAAAGAGGACGAACTGGGTATCTGCAATCAACTGTTGTGCACATGCCTTTTGATGTGCTGCAGAGCCTGCCCATAAAACTCGTTAAATGGCAAAGCCACTATATGCCGTTGGGAATGTCTTCGTCCCGCCAATGGCTCAGTAGCAAACGACTATCCTCGTTGACCACACGAGGTGTCTCGGCGGCCCCGATATCTCCCCACAACGTCTGTCCCGTCCGTCCCTTGGCGATATCCCTCAGCCCATCAGCTCGACCCCATTCCGAATGGCTCCCACCACCGCCGAGGTCTGGATCGCCTCGTTGCCGCCGCCCGATACCCTGTGCTCCACCTCTGCAAGGGTCTCCAGCCAGGTAATCATGACTTGTGGTTTCACCTCCAGCTTGACCAACTCTTCTGACAAGGCGGTGATGATGTCGGCAAGCGCCAGCCCCTGGGCCACCTTGAGAGTGTTGATGGTCGACAGGCACGACGTGACGTCGCTCGTGCTCAGCAGTGTGTCGAGAATCTTCTTGATCGCATCTGGGGGTGGCGCTGCAACGCAGTTGTAAATGGTCTGTGTTGTGATGGTCTCGCGGATGATGTCGCTCTCGGGGATCTTGGGACCGTCGCGCGGCTGGAGGGGGGTGCCTGTCCTTGGTCAGTCAACCCGCACGGGGAATTGGATGGCAAACAGAAATATACTTGACGCATGGCACGCTTGGAGCACGTTCAACGCGCGACGCATGTCGCCTTTGCTCAGGCGCACGAGCGAGTCGGTGGCGTCGGGTGTGATCTTGACGTTCTCCTCCTCGATGACCTTGTCCACCAGCACCCGGATATCCTGCTCCTTCAAGGGGCTGAAGCGGAAGCGCGTGCATCGCGAGAGAAGGGCCGGGCTGAGCTTGTGCGAGTAGTTTGCGATAATGCAGAACCGTGTGTTGGCTGTGTATTTCTCCATGATGCGACGCAGGGCCATCTGGGCCGTGTTGGTCATGGCGTCGGCCTCGTCGAGGATGATGAGTTTGAAACCGGCGATGCCTGTGCGGGATGCCGACGAGCCCATTGTAAAGATTTGCTTGGTTGAGGCAAAGGTCTTGATCTGCTCGCGGACAACGTCGATGCCACGGTCGTCTGAAGCGTTGAGCTCGAGCACCATCTGGCGCATGTTATCGGCGCCGTAGATGCGGCGGGCTAGAGCAAGGATGGTGGAGGTCTTGCCGGTACCGGGCGGGCCGTAGAGGAGGAGGTGGGGCAGTCGGTTTGAGTCGACGAACTTGTTGATGGTGGCCAGGATGTCGTGGTGGCCCGACACATCGGAGAGGGAGACTGGACGGTATTTCTCGACCCTGTGTGGCCGTCAGCAACACAGCTACCACAGCACGCATCAGTTCAGCAGAAGGCGCACCATGGCAGGCTATCTTCGGCTTCGACAGGCAGGTTTGCCGCGCTGCGTTTGCCCTTGGTGGCATGAGACGAGAAAGTGACATCGTTGGAGGGGACGTCAATGTCCATCTCGTCTTCAAAGTCGGACATTTTGGCAGTCCCCGCGGTTTTTGGGGGTTTCGGGTTTGAGTTAAAAGTTGATGCCGGGCCAAGTCCGGAGTCGGTACCGGTATCGCAGTGTTGGTTGTGTGGTGCGGTTGGTTTGATCGCTGAAAGTTGGGGTTGATTGAGCCAGGATATTCTCCAGGCTGCTGCGCCGAAACGCGCTTTGCAGCTGGTTGACGCGTCGGTGGGGTCAATTAAAGTTCCGCCTCACGCTGCCTGTGGCCAGTGCGCATCCGTGGCCAGTGCACTGTTGTGGAGCACTTGACTTCCAGAGAGATTCCTGTCCAAGATCTCTTTCTCATCAAGCGCAACACATTTCACAATAAATTGCCAAAATCTGGAACACCTAATCAGGTACTCCTACTTGAACTGCAACTACTTGAAGCGCACATTAAAGTTCATGATTTGCGAGCACTGGGTCACTTGACATCTTGACGCCCTCCGACTATTAACAGCAAACTAACAAGAGATAGTTACTCTTGATCATCAATTACCAATTAAAAGAAAGAAATAAGAAAAGGAGAAAGGAGAGAGAAGATGATTTTTCTTTTTTTTAAAAAAAAGGTGACCAGCCTTAGGAGCTACTTTCACACATTTTGATCCCCTGTCGGCGCCACGCTTTCCTCGCTGCTGCTTGCCCGTTTCCCGCCGTTCTCCGCGCGCTGTCTCCTCCTCTTGCCCATCATACCCCCCCAAAAACCTCCACATGAACTCGCCTGGTATTCATTCTCCCCGTCGGGCCGAGCACCAGTCAAGATACCCCCTTGAGACACATTTTTCTTGCTCTGGGGAGTTTTCCCCTCTGCCTTGCGTTCCCCTTGCACCTTCTTATCCTCTCCTTTTTGCTCCTCCTCTCCGTTCTTTTTCTTCCTCTTTTGCTTCTCCTTTTCCCTCTTTTCCTCCCTCTTCTGCTTCTCCTGTTCCCTCTTTCTTTTCTGCGGAAGAATCTTTGCGCGAACCTCCTCCTTCATTTTCTGCACCGAATTTCCTGTCGCCCGCAGGAGCCTCTTCGCCTTCCAATTCTTGCCTACCCAAAACCAGGCGTGGTAAATGTCCGTGTTGACGAGCAGCCAGTTGATGACGAAGGTCATGCCAGACTGGAGGACCGCTCGGAGGAGATCAGAGAAGGCGAGGCAGAGGGAAACAGCAATCACCGAGAGGGAGAGTGGGACTAATCAACGTGCGTCAGAGTCGGGATTTTGGGCTTGCCAAGGGCGAAGAGAAATGAACAAATGGAACGTACACATGATCCGGAACTCGTCCTGCAACGTGATGGTGGTGCCGTCACCGAACTCGACGTTGTTCATGCCAAAGATGCTGGACATGAACGACAGGGGCAAGAAGATGATGGTGATGATGGTAAACACCATGATGGCGCGCCCCTGTAGCACTGTCACCTCGGCCTGCCGGACCGACTCCCACGCTTGCACCACGCCGGCTTGTTGCTGTTTGAGCGAGAGGAGCTCGTTGACCTTGTCCCTTTTTGTCAATACTGACCTTGTCCATCACGCTACAAGGAGCAAAATGGCAAGGGCACTTACACTCTGCGCCGTGCTGTCCGCTGCCTTCCGCAGCCCCTCGATCTCATCAATCCGGTCGTCAACATCGGCCAGCAGCTCTCGCGACTGGAGCCGGAACCAGAGCAGCTGGTCCCGCCGCTCTGCTTGCTCAGCCTTCCGTATTGCCTGTTGTTGGGCTTTCTCGTCAGACTGGTTTTGTGCCGTGGTGGCGTTAGGAGGAGGCATCGGCGGGCCGCAAGGCGCACCCTCCTTCCACCTTCTCTCGGGATCCAGGATGTGCTCGACGTGCTTACAGAACCGCCGCATCACCTCCCGCTGCTTCTTGTAGATGTGCAGCATGATGTCGAGCTCGTCGAGGATGTCTTTGATCTCGCGCTGGAGCTTGCCCTCGGCTCGGATGTCGAGAAGGGCCACGTGGAGCTTGGACGTGTCCGCGTGCTTGGATTTGGACCGGTAGATTGCTGATGCTTCGGCGGTCCAATACCAGACATGCTGGAACGCAATGGTGTGCTTGTGCGCCTATATCGATACCAACGTGCGCGTCATGAGTTAGAGAGAATTCCAGTTGCTTGAGACTATCGGCCATGTGAGATCGAGGAACCGGGAGGCTCGGTCAGGAAGTCAGGGGTCCAAAGGATGATATTCACCACCTTACCAATGGCTTCAGAGAAGATATCCAAAACTTGCGGCTGGCTCTCCTGATATGACGCGTTAGATGCGGGCGGAGGGGAGAGGCGGTTTCGGACGTACTCACCTTGGTTTTCACCCTGTCGAACAACGTGTTGGAACACTCGTCGAGGATGATCAGAGCGAGGTCGTAGACCGAGCGGATCTGGTTCTTGCGGGCGGTTCGTAGGCGCTCTCGAATCGACCTGTGGACGCCGGAAAGGTCGTGTTTGTTGAAACCGTACCGCTTGGGAAACGAGGTGATTATGGTCCGCTCGTCTAAAACCCACATCCAGAGTTGATCGACCATCGCCAGCTGTGAGGTCTTGCGGATATCGTTCCTGCAGTGCTCACAGCCGGCTGCTGCAGCAGTCGATGGCGCGTCTCCAAGTTCATGCTCGTTCCGCGATAAACCACCTGATCACGGTCCCGCTGGCTGGTGTTCTTCAACCCCCTGTAATACGACTGATCGAGTGTCCGCCGCGGGTGAAGAGGAGGGTCGTTGTAGAGAAACTGGTCAAGAATCTGCTGATCCCGGTAGGTGGACATGGCCTCATAGAGCAAAGCAGCATCGAGCAGATACTGCCCGAGAAGGGTCGTGGCCGTGAACCGGCGGCCGTGGTTGATCTCCGCGTGGAGGCCCTCGACGATCTTTTCGGCAAGGGTCTTGCCTTTCGAGCCTGGTTTAAAGTCATGGAGCGTCTCCGGAGGGTGTGTGACTTGCCTCAAGCCACGCGGGAGGTCTTTTCTTTGCTCTTGCCGCCCCTCTCGCATCTTTTGGCTCCTGCCCACCCTCTGCAGGTATTCCTTTCCCGATTCGAGGGCGATGGTTCTCGCGGCCTTGAGCCTCATCCTATCCGTCTCCCAGTGCAAAAACGGTATCTACTTATGTCAGGGATTATCTTCAGTCAGTGCACGGCGGTGAAACAATAGGAAGCAACAGTCGTCATTGCTTACAAACAGAACGATGTTCTTCGGGTTGTCCTCAATCTCGTCCACCTCTGCACGGGCATGTTAACCCTACATTAGGGTGCTACGGGGTATGTCGGCAAGGCCGCTGGTCGCTTACCAGAAGATACACGCTCGCACAGAGGGCGCATGTGTCGTTCGTGAACCTCGCCACTCCGGGAGCCGTGCTGCTGGCCGCGCCAGAACTGGGGCCGCAGAAGCATCTGGGTGCGCGTCCGATACGGAGGGTCTCGACCCGCAAACCCAAGGTCGGGCCGCTTCTCGTCGTAGTAGGCGGAAATCGCCCGCTGTGCCGGGGAGGTAAGGTAGGAACCTGGTCAGCAAGGGAGTATCATCCCCCGGAGTTCCCGGAGTTCCGGGGTCTTTATTTGTTATCAACTCACCTCTACCCACTGAGGAGAATCATGAATGAAGGTCAGTTTTGGCCGGAGTAATCGCCTGCAAGGGCGCGCGGGACTGAGTCACATACCTCCATGTTGTTAGACGGGAGATGGAAATACCGAATTTTCGTCGAGTCGGTTTGGTCGCACCGATGCTTGGAGAGAATGGTCTCCTCGCGTTCCGGCCCCGTTTCAGGATGCTCCAACAAGAAATGCATCGCCAGTCGCTGGCCCGGGAACCGGCCTTTGAATCGATGGTCGTTCAAGTCCTCGTGGACTGGGTGGAGGCGGTCACCCCGAAGGCTGCTTGAAGTAGACGTCCGGCTGGACGCCGTCGCCTGGGTGTTCTGGGTGTTCTGGGTGTCCTGATTGTCCTGGTTGCCCTGGCTGACGTGTTCAGGTGTGCCGGGATTAGACGGCGGCGTCCAAGGCGTTTTCCTGTGGGACTCCGGTTTACGAGAGTACTGGATGAGGTAGGCGTTGACATCCTGCTCCAGGTCGTAGTCTTGTTCGTCTTGGTCGACTGTTGCCCGCCGCTCCGTGTGTTTTGCAATGGCTTCTCGGGCCCGCTTGCGTTCCGGCGGAATTGGATCCTGAGCCCCCTGGTCGTCTGACGGCGGCGAGTCTCCGCCCCCTCGGGACTTCTTCCATGTCTGGACTTTCTTCATCCCGTCGATATATTCCTTCGAGCCCTTCCAGAATCCGCCACTTTCTACGAGGTCCCGGACGAAGTTTCTGGCCTTGGACTTGGACTCTTCCGTGCCCGCCGTGGTCCCCGAGGGCGTCGTGAGGCAGCTCGAGCCAGGTGCGTTGAGGAGTGCTTTGCGCAAGATTTGTGTCCGCTGGTAGTGGGCTTCGATGGCAACGGCCACTCCTCCCAGCGTCTCCGAGACCCTTCGCTCCACCTCCCTCTGGACGATTTCGTGTTCCTGGTCCAAGTCGGCATACTCGGGAAGGGCCGTGACATTGTTGAGCTCCACTTTGTGTTCATGCACCCAGATTTCGTTGTCGAGGTCAAAGAATTTGACGCGCTCCGCAATCTCGATGCAGGCAAAGTAGTGCGTGACATGGTCTCGGATCGCTTCCGGGCCGTGCAGGGAGCTGGACGAATCCCGAGACGGACCGACGCAAATGCCGCGGTCGTGCAGAACCTATTACATGCCTGGGCGGTTAGCCGCAAGGTCAGAAATCAGTGTCTCTCCAACAGGCGTGGTGGATACTGTGGGGGGAACTGCAAAGTCGAATGCAGGGGGCGCAGGGCTTGTTTCCAATTTGTGGTTCAGGGTCGTACGCTGGACGAGGCTCCAGTTCAGCTTGCATATAAACGCCCAGCTTGCTTGCCATTGCAGCCTAGCTGCCTGCATCTCCTCGGGATTGGAAGAAGTGGCCAGGAGTTCCCGCGGGTAACGGTCTCTGGCGCAGAATCCAGAAGCGCCAAACGCGGCCGGCCCGAAATTTGGGGCAATGAGACAGGCCGTCCGCTCGCGTGCTTCATGGGCTAGAAATAGATCTCAAGTGCCGATTTGATATATCTAGGTAGGTATGCAGGCAGAAGGAGGCGTCGTCTAATTCCCGGCGCTTCTCCAGTCCTCCAGAAAACAGGGAGGATTGACAACCGACTTCGGAACATGCGAGTCGTAGTTATAGAC
>FTCU01001210.1_pt1 | contig 21818 bp, 29 predicted proteins | sample 1639521 | NCBI WGS metagenome assembly FTCU01 (sample SAMEA3914864, study PRJEB12502) | metagenome | biome: forest; material: soil | place: USA | collected 2012-03-12 | depth 0.3 m
CTCGACTAACATGACGCAGCACCATGGAAACCAGATGCCCAACAAACCCATGCCTAACGCCGCCGGTCCGCAGGGTCAGGGCTCGCCCATGGTGCCGCCGGGTCCCGACGGCAACTCGCTGAACCAATACTACAACCCAGGCGACATGGGTCCCGCCAACATGAGGCCGGGCGGCGCCCCCAACGGACAGCCCGCCGCAGGCAGCAACCACGCGCTCCAGGACTATCAGATGCAGCTCATGCTGCTCGAACAGCAGAACAAGAAGCGGCTGATGATGGCTCGCCAGGAGCAAGATCTGGGCACTGGCACCGGGCCCGGCGGCCCTGCCGGCCCTGGGGCGCCCCCGGGACCGAATGCCCCCGCATTCCAGGGAACCTCGCCGCCTGGCGGGAGGAGCGGTGCCTCGCCAAACCCGGCGGAGCAGATGAAGCGCGCCAACCAGCAGATGGCCGGCGCCGCCAACATGGGTTCTCCTCTGCCGGATGGCGCAGGTCAGTCTCGCAACTCTCCTGGCTCGATGAACTTCATTGGCGCCAACATAGACCCGAACTTAGGCCCGTCGCATTTCGGCATGAATATGAACATGGCGGCCCAGATGAACGGGGCTATGCGGCCTCCGAGCTCCCATCCCCCGTTCAATGGCCAGATGACGCCGCAACAGATGTTGGCCGCGCGCCAGGCACAACAGGGGCACCCAGGTGCCCAGGGAGCCCCGATGCAGTGGCCACAGGGAGGACCGAATGGTCAGATGCCCGGGCAGCCCCCGCAGGGCCAGGTCCAAGGTGCTCCGGCCCAGAATCCGCGAGCCATGCCCCCGCCGTCTGCGCCGGCGGCCGCAGCCGCCGCTGCCAACGCACGCAACACGACTGCCTCGCCCCAAGTCAGCAACGCTGCCCCCCCAACTCCACAGCAGGCGAGCAAGGCGGCGCCCAAGAAGAAGGAAACTAAGAGCTCCAAAGCCAAGGTATGTTCTAGAATCGTATCTAGCAATCGGTTCTGGGTGCCGAAATTGACCTCTCTCCCCATCAGGCTGCTGCCCAAAAGAAGAGCAGCACGAATCTCAACGCCGCTGCCACTCCCGCCCCCGACCCGACAGACGCGCCGCAGGAGGGCCCGACACCGGCGACGCCTATTACACCTGTCAACCCAGCAAGTTTCGCCAAGAACCAAAATGTCAACGCCGGCCAGGTTGTCCCCAACGGACCGCCTGTACCGCCGCCCCAGCTCCAGGGCCCTCCTGTTCCTCCGCCGCCGACACACGCCGACCCTAACTTCATGGACGGCGGAATTGTGAGTACTTGCCTAACCAACCTGCCCAGTGGTGCGCTGCCTGCTGACACGTCGCTAGGATTTCCACCTCGACTTTGCCACCAACCCTTTGCAGACCGACAACGTGCTCACGGATTTCGATTTCGACTCGTTTTTGCATGACGGCAACGCAGGGGAGGAGGGGGCTTTCGACTTCAATGCGGGCTTCTCAATGGACCAAGACACCACGATCGGGGCAACGGACTAGGACTCCTTGATGTTACCGAACGGATTGGTCGAGGATGTGGGTTCACCTTTCGATCTTGATGGCTCCCTCACCGGGCCTGATTGATGGCGCCCTTGCTCGCCCATACATACCCGAGCAGCAACCTCGACGGGTGCCGACTGCTTTCACCGCGAAAACATAACATTCCTTTTCTTTCTCCTAACCTCTCCGTTTCTATTGTTCCGCCACGAGGCACCGCACAGGCTGCCTCGGTCGGCGCTGGTCGCTCCAGGTTTCGGGGCATTGTACACGTTCCTTTCCCCCCGTTTTTGGTATGAGACAGTTTGGAAGTGGGCGGCTACTGCTGCATGGTTTTATCTCCCGCTCACCCTCTTGTTGGCATCGGCGGCGCTCTCGCCATTGTGGATTCCCTGTGTTTGGTTCCCTTGTGTTTGTTCGTTTTTGGTGTTTCGGCTGTGTTGGTGGTGTGTGTCGAGTAGAGAGGCATGTATTTTGTTTAATGCTGGGGTCAACGAAGGACGAGGTGAACGTCCGCTCTGGGATGGGATCTGAGACCACCTGCGAAGGGAAGGCACACGAGGAGCAACGGGGACGGGCCGAAGTAATAGCCGGCTGCCTGGGGCTCCTGTGAGGCGAAATGTGCTTTTCCCAAGTCTATCCGGATGAAGATATGACATATACCGAATTTTCAAGCATCTTGCGCCGTGTCCTTGCTGTTTTTTCGTGAAGAATATCTAGATGCTTGCCTGGGGTTGGCGTCCACTCCACTCAGTTCCTTGCTTGAAACTTCGCCTGGCCTCGGAGCCTCGATACCCCCTTCACGATGGCTTGGACACTTCGAGCGACCATTCGCCTCCGTTCCACCGCTAGACAAACCCTAAAAGAGCACCAGCCTCTCTTCACGACCTTCCTGTGTTGTATGCTGTGCTATCACCATCCATTCTAAGAGTTGCTGCCGTGCCCTCATCAGCAATGCCCTCATCAGCAACCAAGGCAGGACTAAGATCTCATCACCGATATCAGTCGCCGGCTCTCTGCCAACCCGACGTCAGCCATTTTCGCAAAGATCTGCTCACAGGTGTTCCTATTTTTTGAGCCGTTCTGTTCTGCTTCTTACCAGACACGGTTCTAAAGCAGACCGAAACTCCCCATCAGAGCCGAAGCTCGAATGGGCAGATTCACAAACGGTCCTAAACCGTCAAGACAAATAACTTCCAGGACCAAAGCCAAAAAGACTCCTACACAACCCGTTCCCCAACCCACACGCCAAAACTCAAAAGTAAACCTCGACGTGGGCCTGATTCGAACAGACGCTCCCGAAGGAACAAGATTTCTAGTCTTGCGCATTAGACCACTCTGCCACCACGCCTTGAGATGTGTGGGGACAGTGGAGGAGCAATTTGTGAACGGAGGGACAGGGCTCCACCCCACCAGACGAGGTTAGAGTTGGTGGTGTGGCACTCGGAATCCAGGGGTTGGCGCGGACTGCCAGGTGAAGCGAGATGGACGGCCTTTCTCGTGCTGCTGGGGTTCAAGATGTTGTTAAAAGTTGATCTATCTAGTATGCTGTTATGGGGACGTGACAGAACGAGGGCCGTAGCGTTTTCTGCGCGAGAACGTGGAGATCATGTCAGCAGCCAGTTACTGCAACGGGCACTTTCCTAAGACAGAATGTCTGTCCATCTGATATTGTCATGAGTCTGGGCGACACAGACCAAACACACAAGTCGATCTGTACTTGTGTTACACGGGAAGCGGAGGATGAGCCAGGATGGGCAGAGGTGTGACGGGATAAGCCGACTTGACTTCGCTTTCCAAAACTTAGCTGGGACCCAGACTCTTCCGGCCAAAAATTGAATCCACGCGAGAGTGCGGTTCTGATTCGAGTCAAAGCCCGCCACATGTACAGGAGGCATTTATCAGAAAATATGTACAGCAGAATGCAAGACGTTCCCGACACGCCAATGCGGTGCTAGAAGCAGCAGAGGTATCATCCGTTTATCCAAGAAGCCAACCGGTGAGACGCCATCGCCAACTGGACATCAGGGCTCCTTGCCCTCACGTGCAGCTGAAACCAACACCCCCCCCCCCCTTCTTTCCGGAAAAGGTGAGTGGGTGAGTGTGATGGGAGAAGAAGAACCAAGCCTCTTCCCCTACCCCGAGTAGACAGCGACGTACTCAACCTCCATCATGGCACCATAGCTGTCAGCAGTCGCGGCGTTGGGTGCGCCAGGCCTATGTCATCTCGTCAGCACAACCCACGACGCTCCGGAGCCATGTTCAAACTCACCAGGACCCCCCAACAGCCACGTTCAGAATGACAAACAGCGGCGAGTGCGCCAGCGTCGCCCAGATCCCCTGATCCCCAATATCCGCCCCACTGACCTCCTGAAATATCTTGCCGTCCACCATCCACCTGATCACCTCGCCCTGCCACGCACCGTCCGCGTTCGTCCGGTCCACCTGCAGCGTCCAGGTGCGCCAGGCGTTGGCATCCCCATCGAGCGCGACGCCCTTGCCCCTGCCATTCGGCTCGTTGCACGGCCCGCCCACGCCGTCCCCGGTGCCGCAGTGCGTGGTGCCGTAGGCCGTCGGCAGGCCGTTGACCGTCTCCATGATGTCCAGCTCGCCGCACAGCGGCCATTCGGTGCCGTGGTGGATGGCGTCGCCGAGCATCCAGAAGGCGGGCCACAGGCCTTGTCGTTGGGATTGGGGGTTCCCGCCGAAGCGGATTGCGGCTTCGACGAGGGTTTGTTTGCCGGCCGCGGGGGTGAAGGTCGATTTGGACTCGATCCGGGATGAGGTCCATTCTCCCGAGGAGGACTTGACGGGGATAAGTTGGACGGTGGAGCCGCCGGTGAGTTGGAGGTTTTGGTTAGAGGTGGTGTACTTTTGGACGTCGCCGTTTGTGGTCACGCTGGTTTGTTGGTTAGTGGCTTATCAGTGGGAAGGATGATGCTGGGGCGTGTTACTCGGTGATGAGGTTCCAGTTGGTTTCGTTGGGGAGTTGACCGGGACTGCCCTCAAAGCTCTCAGACCACAAGAGGTTGAAGCCTGGATAGATAGGAGCAGGGGTGGCCGAGGCCAGCACCGGGAGAAGGGACATCAAAGCTAACGATGTGCGCATGGTTGCGGATGAGCGGTGGCTCTGTTGGACAGCGGAAGTTGGATATGGGCAAATGCCGAGTTTAAAGAGTGAAGCTGGATATCTGTGAAGTATCACGATGGCCGCTTCCAGCGTTGATATTCGAAAGGAATGTAAAAGCCCACAGGGTCTGTCTGAAGTGAACGAGCGCGGTTGTCTGGAACCGGCACTGGGAAAGGAATGAATAAAACAAGACCGAGCTTGGGAGAGAACGTAAATGCTCAAGTGAACGCAACGAGAGAGAGAGGCAATACCTGAGGAGACAGAGGCAAACAAAAACGGGAGATATGAATAGATGGACGGAGTATGCGGATACTTATGGGCCGCCACGCCGGGCCGGGGAGCTTTACCTCCCTCAGCCTCCACATGGAAGGCCCCATCCTTCGACGGTAGCGATCTGAGCCAGGGGTTCCAGAGCCTCCAGCGGATGTCGTTGATTGGCGGATTACCTCCGAACAGGGTTGCAGCGAGCATGAAACAAGTGAAAGCGACACCCCTTCCATTCCAATGAGCCGTGCATGGGGGGTCCGCTATGGGGACTGCCGAATGTGGCGCCAGCGGGCCGCGGTCATCCCAAGTCAGTGTTCCGGCCCTGATGATGCCCAAAACGGGCAGATTGGAAAATCTTCCAGGAACCGCCGGATGCCCGAGATCCCTGTCCCATACGTAGGCCTCGTACCATGAGGTGGCGAGGTGCTGGCCGCCCTCCCGCCATGCCTCGACCGGATGCACCTCGGTGGAGAGAGATCCTGGGAGGAGCTCACAAGCTCGCAAGCTCGGGGGAGCTGGAAGAGCTACTTCAAGGGCCAGGCCAGGCCAGGCCAGGCCATGTGAAAAGAAAAGTTTTGACGGCGGCGATGCGAAAGAGGGAAAACACCCGCCCACGCATAACACGTCAATATCGAGTGCTGAAGGCTGTGCTCTGTCTGGGCCGTCAAACGTGAAACATGGTGTCTTGGCTTAGCGCGAGGCCGATGGGTCCACTCGAGAGCCTCAACGCCTCGCTGTCGAAGGGCGACGGAGCTGAGGGAGATTCGAGAGGACTGCCAGGTGTTGCGCCATCGCTCTGGCTGGCTGACACCGCATCCGGTTGCATTGTTCTTGCCGCGCCGCCGAGCCATGTGTTTGTCTGGCGTTGGAAAGCCCTCCTCTGAGCTTTTCCCGTCCGGTCTTTCGACTCCTCTCGAGCCCCTGACCCCTGACCCCTGAGCCGTCGTGGGTCTGGGCTTTCTTCCAGGCCTTGGCAGGGGCAAGATGCACAGGAGTGAGGGCAGACTCCTGCAGCGTCCAATGGCGGCGCAGAACTGCCATCTGAATCGAAGGGACAGCGCCCGACTTTCTTGACTCGGGTTGCACAATGTCAGCCCTGCTGCTCGGCTCGTCGGCATTGACAAATTGTTGTGCGTCGAGGGCGGTGCGACGTGTCGTGTCAACTGCCGGCGTCGGAATTGCATGGCGCTCAAACCCGGCGCAGTGTGCATCGATGCCCGACGCGACTCGAGGTTGGGATTTTTCGCCATTTGTTGACGTCGATGAGGGCAGCCAAAACGCCGAAAGTGGATCGCCCTAAAAGAAAAGAAGAAGAGAAGAAGAAAAAGGAGATCGACTTGGAAGGTTTGATGAGTGCCTTCCAGGCTGCTGCCTACCTAACTTACCACCTGGGTATCCGCACTTGCCTGCCGAAAGCACAGAGTCATGAATCGGCGAACAAACACTTGCCGTTTCCCTATTTCTCACAGCAGCCATCACCACACTCAAACATTCCGTGTCTATCACCTGTTTTCGCTTCCGTCTCGCCTGAGTATCAAGGGTCGGCAAAGAGCCTGAGCAACCAAGTTCTGCTGCACGCTCAAAGAAGCATTCTTTGGTATTTATCACTGGAGAGAGACGGAGCCAAAACACCTCGCAATGAACACACCCATTGACTCGATTGAGAGAGTGATCCCCATCATCTTCCAGTCATCCTCAACCCCACATGGATTCTACCTGTGCTCTCCCGCTCTTCGATCAGAGGGTTCTCAACTCTCGCACGCATCACTGGACTCCTCAACTCCCACCCGCCGCATATGCTCCGACACCCGCATCCTTTGTGCCATCAACATCACCCACCATCTCAATCTCCATGTTTACCCCCCCCTCTCTCCTCTGAACCTCGATCATTTCCACGCCATCCTCATCCGACTCGCCCAGGCCCTCCTCCAACCCCCCCGCATCGCCACCCGCAACTCCCTCACACCACTCTTTCGAAATCTTGATCCCAAGCCCGTTATTCTCACATTTCGTGCCCCAATTGATCGTTGAAGGCAGCACCTCGGGCACAAGCACCCCTTCACCGATCTCCCCTCTCACCGACGACGCCCGCATCATCAACTTGGCCGGATGCCCCCAGTCCCTGCCGAGCTTGGACCCCATAAACGGATCCAGCCCCGTCCGCGGGAAGGCAAACGGCTGCGCCCGCAGCCGCTTGAGCAGCTTTCGCGGGACGGGCAGGCCGCTGTCGAAGTCGTAGCCGCACGCATTGAGGAGTGCGGCGGATTCGGTAAAGATGGTGATGGTGTTTTGGGAGACGCCGCCTTCGTCTGCGAGTAGCCGGATGATTGCTTGGAGGGAGCCAGGGGGGCCGGAGTTGCGCATGATGGTTCTTGCAAAGGGGTTGCTGTAACCTTTGCTTGAGGCGTCTAGGTGGCTGGGTGAGTACTTGTAGGGGAAGGTGACGAATGGGTTGTCACCGGTGTGCGCTGGGCTCGGCGAAGCTGCCGCGGGCTGAGAGAGAGCCACCTCGTCTCCTCCAGCAGCAGTAGCGCCGTTGTTGTTGTTGTTGTTGCTGTTGTTGTTGGCGGCGGCGGGGAGGTGTTTGGGAGTGTTGTATTCGGCCTCCGGAGTCGAGGGAACTGCCACTCGCTCGGGAAATGCTTCGTCGGCACCAAAATCCTCCATATTCTCATCCTCCCCACCCTCCACGACCCCAAACTTCTCGTCAGCGATGGGAGCTGTGGTCTCATTCAAACTCTGCTCGGCTGTAGGTGTTTCCGCAAGATTGCTGTTTAAGAATCGCTCGGGGAAGGCGCCGTTGTCGGGGATGTCAGTGTTTTTGGGTGAGGGCACGCCAACCTCTTCCTCATCCGCCTCATCTTGATCCAACTTCCCGCCATTTTCGGCCGCAGTCGTCCGAGGACCGTGGGCGGATGTGCCAGCAGAACCAGAGGGCGACTCGGGCATTAGATCAGCGACCTGAAAGAGGACGCGCTTTACGTTGGTAAAATCCGCCTCGGTTTCGTCGTCGCCGTTGTGGTCCAGGACTTTCCAGCCCTTACAAGCTCTCTCTCCGCAGCCATTCCCACTGCCTGTTCTCGCTTGGCCCTGCATATTGTCCGTCAACTTGGCTGCCATTTGAAGTCGTATGAGCCTGGGATGAACTACCTGACCTGGCTCTGGGAGGTTATTCGAGGGCAAAGCCGTAGGCACGTTGGCGAGCTTTTGTGCCTGCTGGAGCATGGACTTGCATCAATAACCGACCCACCGGCGTCACGGAGCGTAAAGTGGCATGGAACATATGAAACTGACCTTTATGTTGCCATAATTGCTACTCGTCCCTCTCCCGTTCCCAATCAAGCGCTGCGCGTCCCCAGCATCAAAGCCGGGCACTGCGACAGGCGTTGAAGGGTACTCTCGGGTCCCCAGAGCTATGCCGGCGGGGCTAGTCGCTTTCATCTTGGTATTTTTATAGCCTGTTTTGCAATTGCAAAGCTTCAGTCAGGACTCGAGAAAATCGCCGAACCGGGTCGCGATGAAAGAATGCGAGGAAGCGAGGCACAAACAATGGTTGTTGCAGCGGGCTGGAAGAAGAGCCCTGGGGGGCAGGGGAGAGAAAGATTGCAAAGTTCGAGATCTTGCCAGCAGGAACCAAACATTGGGCAACAAAGCCCTGGAAAGAAGACCGGGGGGCCAGCAAAACAAGGAAGAATCCGAAGGAGGATGGAGGTGAATTGAATATCAACTTGGGATGAAAGCACTACGAGCTACCGGGAAGCACCGCGCCGACTTTGCTAAACTTTCTGGTTGAGCCATCAGACCGCTCAACACGCAAGGTCGCGTTTTTCTTGGCTGTTCCGTGTGCAAGTTCAGATTGTAGAAGAACGCCGTGATCTCAAGATCATGACGGCATAGCATCGCAGCATAGTAGGTCAAGGCCTCAGCCTTACTTTGACAGCTAAACAGCCTCGACAGGCCTGCAAACGCTTAGAAAGTGCACCTGGTATTTCCTCAAGACACTCTTGTCACCCCTTTTGACAAGAAGGTAGGTACTTGGACAAGAAGGTATTGGCTGTTCTGCATCGAAACGGAAGTCCCTGATCTGCACACAGAAATGAACTTGGGTTCAGACATCCGTCAACCGCGGTCTTTCTGGAGAACGGGTTGTTGTGGGTGGACTCTGAGTGTCGAATAGAGCGGATGTCCGCTGTCTAATACTTTACCTGCCTAGCTTACAGATGATTAGGATGTTTAGAGGAGGAAATGAGCGACCTTGTTACGTGACTTCAGACACCCAAAGGCACAGGATTTCAAGCAAAACATCTCCATTCATCACTACAACTACCAGAACTAACACACAAAGTCTCTCCTCAGGTCTAAGAAACGCACTCTTCAACGAGACATCCAACAGCATGAATCAACCAAACACTTCGAACTCTTGTTAGACTCGCAGCCCTTCCAACCTCCTCATCCTCCTCACCCTCGTCAACCACAACAACCAACAGGCAGCCTAAGCATTAGGGTTGCCGTTAAAGGCAATGGCGTTGATCGTGCCCGCTGGGTCGTCAGTGATGGTGCCGAGCGTGGCCGTGTTCTGGATATACTGGCACAGGTCCGCCGGTGTCTTGGAGCCCAGCAGCGCCAGCAGGTAGGCGCCGAGGCCGGTGATATGCGGGGTGGCCATCGAAGTGCCCGAAATGGTGTTCTGGAACCAGATCCGAGTCAGCACAACAGCTCTCTGCCCCTTTTCAGGATACCCCATCAACATGAAAACTCACCGTCTTATCCACGCCACCAATCCAGCTGCTCAAGACATCCACGCCCGGCGCAAAGACATCCACGCCGGCGCCATAGTTCGAAAAATACGCCCTCGCGTCCGCAACATCCGTCGCACCAACAGTGCACACGCTAGGCTCCGACGCCGGCGAGTAATACTTGGCATCGTCGTCGCTGTTACCCGCCGCGACGGCAAAGAACACGCCCGCCTTGACCGCGGCCGCGGCCGCGCTGTTGAGCGAGTCCGACTTGCCGCCGCCCAGGCTCATGTTGGCGACGCTGCCCTTGCGGCACTGCCCCGCCGCCGTGCGGTTAACCGAGTCTGATGCCACAAAGTTGATCCCCGCCAGCACCGACGAGATGGTGCCCGATCCGTTGGCATCGAGCACCTTGACGGCGAACAGCTGCGTCTTCTTGGCCACGCCGTAGGTCGATCCGCCGATGGTGCCGGCCACGTGGGTGCCGTGGCCCGCGCCGTCGGTGTTGGAGGTGTCGATGAAATTGGCAAGCCAGGTGGCACGACCGCCAAATTGCTGGTGGTGTGTATTAGTTTGGTTTTAGGGCGGAAGTCGAAAAGGGGGGCGAAAAGGAGGCACGGAAAAGGGGAGCACAGGAAACATGACGTACAGTGTGGTTCACGTAAATGCCCGTGTCGATAACGTACGAGCAGGTGCCTTCGCCGGCCGTCTCGTCGTAAACATACGAGGTGGCGCCCGTTGTGCGGTGCGAGATGCGCGCCAGACCCCAGGGGACGTTGTCCTGGGAGACGTAGTCGCTAGCCGTCACGACGGCATCCTGCTCAATGTACTCAACCTGCAACATCTTGTCAGTATCAACGATCCCACGGTGCGCGAAATCTGAATCGGCGTACCTCGGGCAGCTTGCTCACGGCATCTAGCACCTGGGGGGTGAGAGCGGCGGCGAAGCCCTTGAAGCGGCCAGAGCGGTAGACATGTTTGGCCTGCGTTGACTTCAGGTGCTTGATGGCGTTCTGGAGGCTGGCCTCAGTAGAACCGTCCTTGAGCTTGACGATGTAGTTGCCTGGGATGAGCTGGGCTGCTCGGGGCTGGATGACGGGCGCCGCAAGGACGAGGGGGAGGAGAGCGGTCCAAACGAGGAGCTGCATGGTGAAGTTGGACAAGGTGTAGATGACAACAAAGAAGTGGAAGATGGAATGTAGCTCTCTGGATGAGGGTGAGTCTGGTTTGGCACTTCTCAACATGAGGACGAGAGGAAGCCCGTATTTAACTTCGTCGACTGTCGCTTGCGGCAGTGTTCCCCGGCCGATATCTCGACCTTCCCCTTAAGGAGGCCACAGTACTCACTGAACCACCTGTGCCACCACCAGTAGCAGGGAAGGTCACGCTCCAGATGGCCGGAAGAATGCGACAGTCCTTCTGCGACAGGCACACTATTAGACCGGCCTGCACCCTTTCCGGACACCTCACCTCCCGAGATTGGCTTGGCTCGGTCGTTGGGGGTTTGCGTGCTCCAGGCAGCCCGTGATGCAGTCGGCGAGTAACCCCGTGTGTGGCCCCCGCGCGCCGTGAGTGCGAGCCATGCCAAAGTGCGGCGACCAGAGGCGCAGGGACAAACAGCATAGGTGGTGTTAGAGCGAGTCAGCCTGGCGGGGTGGACGCGGAAGGTCGTATCTAAAAGTCCTCGGGCCATGGCCTTGCGGTCGCGGTCGGGGAATTTCGAATCCTGCCATGAAACCGCGGCATGTCCAACGCAGGCCGTGGCGGCATGGCAGCGGGAACGAGCCGCGACTCGTAAAGGGGAAGCGCTCCCGTGCAGAAGCTAAAGAGTGTGTCATTGACAGCCGGCATCCACCCGCGCAGCAATCGAGGCCGACTCCGGTGTGAGGGCCTTAGCTACGCGGTCATCCATTGCAGCGGCTGGGAGGCAGTGCGTGGGGTGGGTGAGATGGCGGGCATGGTTACACAGATAGGAGCAGAAAGTGACATGTGTGCGTGGCCGCACGGGGGGTCCTTGTCTACAGAGAGAGCCCTAGACGGGAGAAGGAGCTGTGACGCAGTGAGCAGGGCTCGGGGCTCCCAGACGTGTGACAGACACCCTGCTGACTGCCCAGTTATCGGACCGGCGCCAAGCTGTCAGGTTCTGGTTGCGAAGGGAGGTGTCTTGCTCACCTTCCTAGCTAGGCAACCGCTCGTGTAAGTCGAGGGGGCCAGTGCAATGGCTTAGACCTGGTGCCTGTGCCACCGTTGCTTGACGACGACTCCGAGACTCTGGATGTCGCTCCAAGTTCAAACATAACACACTGTCGATATTCCGGGTTCCTGGTTTGTTTTTTTGGTGGACCCAGGTCAGTAGAGTGAGGACCGGGGCGTTGGGTCGCTTGTCATTTCAGCCTGAAGAGACGCTCGGCAGTTGGGTCTCACAACCGGGAGCGGACTCTCGCCTCGAGTTTCGGCTGCCCAAACGAGCCGTCAGTTAATATCGACGTGCATCCGCGACAAGCATATCAGGACTAGGGTCGACGGGATGGATGGTAATATCCATTGCGAATCAGATGTGCATTCCCACGCTCCTGACGAGGTCTTCTGAGCCGTGCGATGGAACGTCGAAATCAACGACAGCGAGCACGTCGAAGAAAGCCTTGGAGGATTGGCCGTGAACCGCTCGAGTGACATGAATCCTGCTGGCCTTCTCGAAACATCGTCGAAGAGTAGCCAAAAATAGCCCAGCATCCGTCCTCTCATCGATTGATCAGATGGCGCTATGTGGTCAAGTGAGAACCAACTCAGCTTTTCATGGCAGCTCTCGATAAGTGAGGGAACGGCAAGCACCGGGGCTTCCCTCAATCTTTCCCCAACCTCCTCGGATTCTCGCTCATCCTCCTTCGATACAAGCGGATCCGCATTCACTTCCTCCCTGCCCGCCAACACCTCGCTTCGATGGGAAAGAACCGCTAAGTATCGCCCCGTTTTCTGTTGTTGAGAGAAACACTGACATTTCTTGTGAGAACCATGAGAGATACCTGCCCGACAGAGAGGAAGCGCTACTTAGTGGTCAGTCGTCGTTGATCAGGGCATCTGCGCCACGGGCCTGGCGCGTCGGCAAGACGGAACTTGGTGAATGGGTTAGGGTGCGGTTCTAGAGAAAAGAGGAGACAAGAGCCGCCGAGGGCCAGCCATCCCATCTTCATGCTCGTTATCGCTATGGTATTTGGTGGAGGGTGGTTTACTCGGCTAATTATAGTGTGGGCACTTTACATGTATGCAAGACGGCCTTAGCCGCATATCTACAAGGTACTTGTAGGCTCTGTCAACATGTTGAGAGGTGGCAGCCCACCGACAATTTCAAAACGAACTAGGTTCTGGCTGTCCTGCCCGGCAAAGCTGGTATTTACCTATCTAGCGAGCTGGCGTCGAAAAGAAAGCCGTTGGACCCAGCCCAGGGTCAAGAAGCCGGTTCTCTAAGGGCAGGGCGGGATGTAAGCGAGGTTTGCCATCAAGAACAGGAGAGATACCAAATCATTGCAAGGAGGAACTGGCTGGTCCAAGAGATCCAATTTAGACGAGTTGGTATGTTTGCTATTCCACCCAAACTCGCGGTGCACCGCCCAATTATATCCCATTCCCAAGATCTAAACGCCCGAATAACGATACTGCTGAGAACATGTACGCTGGAATTGAAGTAAACCGACCCGTTCTCTCATCCACAACCCCGCTAGGATAACTCGTGCACCTGTCCATCCCCACGCTGCGCAGGCAGCTCCGCCACGGAGTGGTATTGCTGCTGCGGGGGCGGCTGCATCTGCTGGCCCGGGTGGGGAGCAAACTGGGTGTTTTGCTGCGCGTACTGCGGAGGCGGCGCGTAGCCCTGCGGCGCATAGCCTTGCGGCGGCGGCGGCGAGTAGCCCTGGGGAGGCGGCGTGGCGATGCCCAGCGCGGGATAGCCTGGCATGGGGCTGCCTGTTGGCGACACGGTAAAGGGCCCGGGGCTGGTCATCGAGGGCGCGACGCTGTAGCGGGGGTCGAAGACGGGGGCGGCGCCGGGAGCGACGCCCATGTCGAGCGGGGGCTTCTGGTTCGAGTACGGTGCTGGGAGGGGAGAATTGAAGGGGGCTGGCCCCGGGCCCCCCGGGGGTGGAGCACCGGCAGCAGCAACCGCCGGGGGAGGAGGAGGGGTATCTGAGGTCTTGTTCTTGCGGCGGACGAGGAAGAAGATGCCGAGACCGATTAGGCCGAGGGCGGCTGCAGGGTTTGTTAGGTTTTGGACTTGAGCATCAGGGCGCATCCTCAGGTTTGAACGTACCGACACCACCGACAACACCACCAACAATGGGCCCAACTGGGGTAGACGACCCGGAGGAAGCGACAGGACCCGGAGCCGCGGTTGAGCTGGTGGCGGGAGTAGACTGGGTCTGATCGGCATCACCTGTGGATGACGGGTCGGACGAAGACGAAGCCCTCGTCAAAGCCAGGGTGGAGCGGCTGCTCGAGCTCGAGGAGCGCGTTGTCGGAGAATTGGCACCGAACGAACTGAAGTAGAACTTGTACGTCGTCGGCACGCTGTCACAGGTAGGAACGGTGTAGCCAGACAGAGAGTTGGTGGGATCGGCGTAGGACAGCACAGCACAGTATGGCGAGGCCGAGTTGGAGCTGGGCTTGTCAGCGTCACGGGTCGCAACGGAGATGACCTGGGGGACGGTTAGGCGTACCAATACCGCGTCCTGTCCATATCCAAGGTCGCCGTGGCGGCGGACGAGGAGTAAGGCAAGCATGCGGTGTAAATGTTACACGATGTCGTCAAGCAGCAGCCTACAGCAGAGGCAACTGTGTTGTAAAGACACTGTGCGTTCGAGGCAGCACACACATAAGCCGACACTGCAAAGGGTCAGACCAAGATGCTCTTGTGAGGCGTCACGATCTAGCACTGACTGGAATTCCCGTCGACATAGCCACACGTGTTGGTGTCGCGCTTCTGCAGCAGGCCTCGGGCGTGCGGGTGCTGGGTGATGGCGCGCGGGGCTACGTGGGCTGCGGCCTCCTTGAGATCGGGGGCGGGCGTCTGGACAGGGCCGCCGGGGATCGGCTGTTCAGCACCGAGGCCGGCCGCCGACGACACGGCAGTAAGGCAGGCCGAGACGGCAGCCAGGCGGCGGAGACTCATGGCGACCATATCGATGTCGGACCGGTCGGTCGGTCTTGGCCGTTGAGGTGACTTTGGGACGGTGAGGACGGCGAAAAGAGACGAGAAGAGAATCGAGAACGGAAAGGCACGCCGACCAGGGCAGTGACGGACTTTAACGGGCCCAAATATTTTTTGGGCACCCATCGCATCCTTCACGCCATGCACCCCATCAAGCCACCGCAGACCATGCCCTTTCGCGACCTGCCAAGCCAGAGGACGCCATGATCACCGGCGCCGCTAGCAAGGTTCCTAGCGATATTGGGAGTCAGCCGCACCCGCCAAGCATGCCCGATCCAGGGGGGGTCGGGTGTGGCACGGAACACAAGGCTCTGTTGATCGAGGACGAGGTCGAGCCCGCGTGTCGAGCTGGGAGTTCGGGTCAACGGTCGAAGCAGCTTAGTTATTACTGCAGGACTAGTTGATTTCTCCAGAACCGAATCTCGTCGCGCTCTACTGGCGTCGGTGACACGGTCAACATTGAAGGCCGCTCGTCTCGGGCCTCTCTGCTCCACACGGCCGCCACTCAATCTCAACGCTGCAGGCAGCCTGAGCAATCCCGAGCAGCGGGGTCGGGGGACCCCTGTTGTCCAACTGGACCGGCGCGGCTCAGCTTGCGACCCTGCCATTCCTCCGGACCATCTTCTCTCCGGTGACGCGACGGGGGATCCGATCCGTGACAGCTGGAGTCGCTGTGGTTTGGTGCTGTTGATGTCGTCAAATGGTGTTTCGGGTGTCATTGGAAACAACCCAGATTCGGCATTGAGAATTGATGATGAGCCAGGGGGGGACTTGGTGCAAGGCACAGCGATCCAAACGCCTGGGATTTTTGACAGGAGCCCTTTTAAGGTTTGAGCTGCGCCGCTGGGATCCATCACTCCGCCCACTCCGCCCGCTCCGCCCCTCACTTGTTTCCGTTTGTGGTGGGGATGGGATTTGACCGTTGTTTTCTCGGACATTCATGTCTGCCCCCGAAACATACCTGTTGTGGGTTCGCGACTGCTAGACACCGTGACCTTTCTCGGTCAATGCGGCCGGCCATCTTTAATTCTTTGGGGCAATTTCGGTGGATGCAGCTCAGATGCGGCTCGGCGAATCCTGGACGGCCATGCTGTGGCTCTCGCGTCCGAATGATACGACTCCCTCAGTCTCCTCCTGCTCCTCGAAATATGCCCGCCGTGGGCCCTGAGCTCTGGGCTTGGTGGAGAGCACGGCAAAACCCACGGGTGTATTCAGAAGTGCTAACCTGTTCGGCCAAGTGGCCGACCACCGCGGCGGTTTATCCTGCTGTGGCCATGAACCCTTGCTTTAACTCTTGATTAATAATTAGCTACCGGTTCGTCTTTGTGACTCTGGTACCTTCCGGTTCTCTTGCCGGCCAGCTTATTAGCAGCTCCAGCCACCCCAAACACCGGACCGCTAATCTGTAGCCCAGCCCTCGTCCGCCGCTTGGGCGCGCCGAGTCAGATGCATCCGAGAGCTACCTGTACATGGCCGCATTTGACTTTTGCGGGAGCCCCGATCTTGCGCGATGTGCGGCCATGCGCTCCTTGTAGTGCGGCCGCAACACTCTTTGACATTGGTCTCGTCTCGTCTTCAGCCCCGCTCCGAGAACCGCAAACTTTCCGGCAGGATTGCAACCTTTGTGGTTACTGTCAAGATAAGGCAGTTTGCTGAATGCTAGCGAGAGAGTGGCCATCAGGTCATGTAGGCTGCCGGAGTACTCGGGAGCCGTCTTGGGGAGAAAACCGGTCTTGGTGGACCCAAATTGGCGCCATATGCCGCCGAGAACCAGAGTGTCGCACTGGGCTGATGTGTGGGGAGAGTGACGGTAGACGCAGCCTATTTTGGGTGGCTGTCGGCATTCGATCTCTGCGTGGAAGAAGTTGAGAATTTTCTGGATGAATCTGCGACGGAGTTTGGATACCCAGTCTATCGGTGACACGTCAGATCAGGGCCGGCGGCGAGCGGACAATAATAAGAAGCGACTCGATTGGGTGTATGGCCAGGTCGTATGCTTACCTTCAAGGTCGGGTGGCCCAAAGTGATTGCCGAACTCGAGCCGCAAAAGACGGTGCTTGAGGCTCGTTCCGTCGTGCCCGCACTCGAAGGCGAGCTTGATGATTTCAGCACCCAACACGCCATCATCGCCAAGTTCCCACGCTACGTGAATTCTCCTGAGGAGAGAAGTTCCCGCACAACCTAGCAGCGGAGCAGTACCGCGATGGCAACACGCGGGATATGGATCTTTGAGAGCTTCCGCCCACCGGTCGGCGAAGGGGCGAAGAAGGTGGATCAACTCGTATTTGTCTGCGACAACCAGAATGCCATATAGAAAAGGGGCCGTCTAATCGCACGATGAAAAAGGCTCTTCGCACTATAGTCACATCGCGCCACAGGGTATTACGGTCCCAGGACTCAACTGTCGCCGCCATTACACCTGTTAATTCGCTGCGCGCCGTCTCAGTAGGAGAACCTCGACCTCGACCGGCTGGATGTCCATGATACTATTCCCATCTCCAGATTCCCACTCTGGCCGTACTTGTTGTCTCCCCCTTACCTGAGCTTCGGTATTACATGCAACTGGAAAGCCGCCATGGCGGCGTTCTGTCCGCTGTGCTAGGATGTGGTCGACAAAATATTCGTGAGGTCCTTGTACGAACCCGCGAATGCCGATCCGGCGACTAGCTCCGACACACACACGCTCGTCCAGAGATTCCCACACGCGCGCAGACACCACGATCTGGTCTTGTCGTCACAGAGCTGTGCTCTCTGCGCTCTCCTGAAAGATGCATTGTACCACCGCTACTTGCAATCGCCCAGTACCCATAGCGTCCAAGATTTCGACGCATCCTGGCTCGGCTTGAGCAGTATCTTTCTCGAAGCCAGAGGGGGCAACTGGTTTTGAGCGCCCCCTGAGCCGGATGGCGGGCTGCAACTTTGCAGTCTCCACATGGATACCATTCACGGGAATTGCATGGGCGAGATCCTCTCTGTCTATGCCGAAAAAGGTTTGCAAAGGACCAGCATCTCCAGTTTCTGCCTTTTGTCTTGCTGATTATGCCGGCCAGGCAGCCCTGCGGCCGCCTCTGGCGATGTACTGGGTATCGGCCCTCTGAACGATTCGTCATCTGATGTTTCGCCATTGGTCTCCAGAAAGGCGGCAACACCATCGCCACTGCAGTGCGCATCAGCGAAGATGATGATACCGTCAAGCTCTCCACCAAGAGCCTCTCGCTTGGACGATACAACGTGTGTATCCGTGAGCTCGTGGACAACCACAGAAACGACATCGTCCGCAATGTCGAGATTCCTGTCCGCGTTGATGTGCTCCAAGGAAAGGCGCCGCCCGAGTACCGAATTCTACACACCAGCCGCATTGCCATCGGAAAGACAGCCGTGACCCGGCTCGACTCGGGCGAAACAGCACCGCCCAACAAACACTATGTTGAGTTCGTCAAGGCCGTGCACCGCACCAGCGGCGAGGCAAAGGATCTGGCCTTTGGCCAGGACGGCGCCGAGGTCGACGGCCGCCAGTTGCTGAAGGACTTCCATCTCCAGCGATTCGAGAAGTTCGGGCCCTTGCACGAGACACTGTACCGCGAAGCTGCAGCAGCTGAGGATTTGGACACCTTCAACGTTGCCGTGTGGCCACGTATCGAGCATGACATCACCGGCTACGAGAAGCCCAGCGAGGGCGAGACCAAAGAACTTCCAGCTGAAACCAAGGCCCTGCTAGGCAAAGCAGTCGAGTCCCGGGCCTTGGTCGTCGAAAAGATGCAGAAGATGGGCGTCGATGTCAAACAGACGCCCGAGCACGCCCTCGTTGTCCTTGCCACGCTTACCGCGGCCCAAGTCAAAGAGTTGGCCAAGGACAAAGCCATTGGCAAGATGTTCCTGGACGACTCGACAAGCGTGCCAGATCTCATCAACTCGAAGAACATCGCGCGTGCGCCACAGGCACAGGCACTGGGGTTCACGGGGAGCGGGGTCCACGTCGCTGTGTTCGAAAACGGCCCCATCGACCTGACCAACCTGCAGTTCGTTGACCGGTTCTTGGCAAACCCCTTGAGGCCCAACATTCTCGTCTGACTAGTGCCATCATCAAGAACGTGGAGCCGAACAAGCCCCACGGCTGTGCGCCCGACTGCAGCTTCTACTCGGCTAACAGCGCCGACTACGCGGCGCTGCGGTGGGCCCTCGAGAACCCGCGGCTTTGCACCGTTATCAGCCAGAGCTTCCATCGGGGCGGGACTCCCCAATCTGGGCAGGACGAGGAGGGCAGCGGTATTCTGTCGCCCGACGACATACTCAAGGACCACCTCGCCACGATTCTCCCCTACCCGACCATCATACACGCCGCGTGCAACTTGAACGGGCTATCCGTCGAGTATGTCAACCACAAGGGCTTCAACACGCTCAGCGTCGGCAGCCACAACGACACGGCGACGGCCATGGCGCCTGACTCGGTGTTCCTCAACCCGACGTCGGCACACGGTGACCGCGAGCTACCCGAGCTGTGCGCCAACGGCACGAGCGTGTCGGCAGTCGGCAGTCGGCGTCAACGGGTCGGGCACCAGCTTTGCGGCGCCGGCTGTGGCAGGCGCAGCGGCGCAGATCCAGTCCGTCAACGTCACGCTTAGATCTTGGCCCGAGGGCTGCCGCGTAATCCTGCTGGCCAGCGCCGACCGCAACGTATCGGGCGGCACCTGGGGCCACGACCTGGTGGTTAAGGCCGACGCGTCCGACGGTGCAGGCGCTCTCAACGCCCTCAACGCTGTCCAGATTGCCCGGACCCGCGCCTCGAGGAACAACGCCCCGCTCCTCGCCAGCGCGTGGGACGTGGGCTCGCCGACCCTCGCCGACATCGATGCTACTACCAAGTTCGCCTCATTTCGCTACCACGTGAAGGTTCCCGCCTCGGCCGGCATCCACACGGTCAAAATCGCGCTGGCGTGGGACAGCAAGATCACTCTCGATGCGGCGGGCGTGGCGATGGCGTCGACGCTGGCCAATGATCTGGACCTGATTGTTTTGGACAATAATGGGCTTCAAGTGGCATCATCGGCGTCTTATGACAACATGTCGCGGAAGACCACGTGACCACGTGCCTTCCTTTCTCCAGACAGCCCACCTGCCCTAGGTTTTCCTGACCTTCCACACTGCAAGCACTCCACTAGAGAATACCATCACTAGTTCTGCCCATCTTTGGGTGTTTCCCACTATAGGTTATGCGCCCTCTCGCTTTCGCTGCATTTGAAGCAGTTATTTAAGCTCCTTTTCAGCCAAACCAAAGCAATCGGTAGCCTTGTAGCCCTCGGTCGGTCAATCAGTACGCAATGACATATAGCCGAATCGCGAAGGAAACTATATCGCTAGCCCATTCAACCGCTATTAACAACCTGTCTAGGCCGTCAGAAAGCTCTAGCGACTAGTCCTTTAACCTATTATTGATTAAGCCTTTCTTAGCCTTTTTCAACCTTTTTTAGCAATTCGTATTGTTAAGCTAACGACCTTATTTCCCTTTAGTCTAGCTACCCCAATATTAAGGCAAGATGTTAGAAGTGTCGACCCTAGAAAGCTTTAGGGAGCAGAACTTTAAGTTCTTAATCTTTAAGCTTATAACTTAAAACGCTAAATTGATAATAAAGCTTACTAACTAGCATTTAAGCCCGACTACAACCTAGCTAAGGACTATTCCCTTTATTGACAAGCTCGTTAAACAAAAGGACTTCCTGACTTGGCGAAAGATAGTCATCTAGGCTTTAAATCGCTTCGACTTAGCCAAGTACATCTTTTCCGATATCCCTAAGCCAGTCGATCTTGCTAAGGCTAAATAGTAGCGTCTCGACTATGCCAACGTTAAAGAATACTTCTATGCGGTAGTCCTTAGCCACAAGACTTAGTCTAATCTAGAGGGCCTTAGTTAGAACGTCAAGGATATAGACTTGAAGAAAACGTAGGACAGGTTTACCTAATACTTTGAAAAAGGTTTAGCCACTAGCAACTTCGATATGTTCAACGAACTAACAACTATCTAATGCGACTTATTTGATAAGGTCGAGGCCTACTAGCAACAATTGAACTACTTGCACTAGCGACTAGCTAGTACTCTATTTAAGCAGATTGACGAAGTCTACACCTAGTATACACTCTAAGGCATCGTAAAAGAATACCTAGAGCTATACAGCCGCAGCTTCACTAACATCTAGAATAATAAACCCACTTAGGCCGACTTTATAGCCAAGCTCTAGCAACTAGCCGTCAATAAGAACGTTAAGCCTACAATGACTGCTATTAAGATTAATAGCAAAAAGACTACTATTAGCAGCGATAATGACGAAGCTATAGCTACTACACCTAAAAAAGTTACTTGCTGTGACGAAGTTAGCGGTTTAGGCTTCTTCTGTAAGGGTTTTGGAGGTATCTTGACTACTGGGGTGCAAAGCTTCGGTAAAGCTAAAAGGTTTATAATAATCAATGTCTTAATCAGTAGGTTCTTAGAGTTTGCAGTATACACTGACTTGTATTGACAACTGGTGAACTCCTAGAGCCTACTAGCTTAGGTGACTATATAGTACTGTCTAGTTATGCTCTCTATGCTCAGTGTCTATGCTCTAAGCACCCTAAGCAGTCTGCGTGCTTAGAGTGCTCTCGCCGCTCCTTTTGAGCATTGCGAGCACTGCTCAATTCCTTGGTATAGCCTCTACTGAGCACTCGTATGCGATCGTCCCCCATTGGCCGATCTGTCCTATGGTTAATGACTGGCTCGGGGCGCCCTGCGCCCTGCGCCTTATGCGGGATAGGGACCCTGTTAGTTTAATTCGTGACACGATGCCCCTCCTCTACAGTCGACGTCTCGACGACCTGGTCTTCTTCCGACATCCTTGAAATAGCGCTAACAGCCCCCTCCCCATTCTTGGGTAAGCGCCTCTATGCTTTCTCCCTACACCTCCTTGCCTATCATGCCTCCTAACCGAGTGTGCTAGAACC